>Ga0209181_10000957_pt1 | contig 51925 bp, 53 predicted proteins | sample MAT05_FD_187208 | JGI IMG/M metagenome (GOLD analysis project Ga0209181, IMG submission 187208) | Freshwater microbial communities from Lake Fryxell liftoff mats and glacier meltwater in Antarctica - MAT-05 (SPAdes) (version 2) | ecosystem: Environmental > Aquatic > Freshwater > Ice > Liftoff... | reverse complement strand
GATATGCTGCTGCGGGAATTTTGCAGGCTGATTGATAAGTTCTATTTAAAACAGTTTTGTATGCTTTTGCTGAAACTATTGCGACTAACATTCCTGCTGACCTTCGTGGCGTTATCTTCTTTTGGATATGCTCAGCCTTTATATAATCCAAAGCAAGGCGACATCCTGTTTCAGGATATGGATTGCGGCCCTACTTGCGATGCGATCGAAAAAGTAACGAAGGGCTGGAAAGGACGTAACTTTTCTCACATAGGATTGGTGGATAAAAAAAATGACTCGCTTTATGTGATTGAGGCCATTGGCAAAAATGTGCACTATACTGCGATAGATAAATTTCTAAATCGAAGTAAGAATAGTAACGGAAAACCAAAGATTGTTATCGGACGGTTAAAGCAAGAATCTCAACATCTATTACCCGGTGCCTTTAAGTTTGCCCGCCAGCAATTAGGAACTCTATACGATGATACCTTCCTATATGAAAATGGTAAATATTATTGTAGCGAACTTATCTATGACTCCTTCAAAGCCGCTAACAATAACTCACCCTTCTTTGAACTGAAGCCCATGACCTACAATGACCCTGAGACGGGAAGAATATTTCCGGTTTGGGAAGAATATTTTAAAGCAAGAGATATGCCTGTGCCCGAAGGACTGCCAGGGTGCAATCCGGGGGGCCTGTCGTTAAGTGATAAGCTCGATATTATAGAATCTCTTTATTAGATGAGCATGAGAAAGTATTATTGGATAGTCCTGTTTCTCCGCTCTTTAGTCGGATGCCAATCTGATTCAAAAGATAAGCAGACATTAACTAACTCAACTGATGGTCTAACCTATGTACGAATCCCTTTGGGGGAGTTTTTGATGGGCTGTGTTATCGGTGATGCGCTTTGCGGCACTCTTGAAAGTCCGCAGCACAAAGTTTCAGATGCGGATATAAATAAAAGCTATGCGGCCGACCTGCTCGGTATTATTTTTTTCGTGGGGATAAGTTTAGTGGTAAGTTGGTTTATTTATAGTCGATTTACAGCAGCCGGTATTTCGAGTACTGCAGCATGACGAAGAAATCCTTGATTTTATTTTCCTTCTTCATTTTTGCAACGGAGGTTTACTCACAATCGCAAGATGAAGTTGTGCAATTTGCTCCTGTCAATCCGCCAAAGGAAATTACTGCAGGCGAAGTGAGTGATCGCATCACTATAGATGGCAGGTTGGATGAAGGTGGTTGGAAAAGTTTACTGTTTACTTCCCAATTTTTTCAAGTGCAACCCTATCAGGGGGCAAAAGCAAATCCCGACACGCATGTGAAAGTTCTTTATGACAAACGGTTTTTATATGTGGCTGCATTTTGTCGCGACAGCTTAGGGCGCAAGGGTGTGCGCGTACCGGATTTGCGCAGAGACTTTGAGTTTTTCACAAACGATTTATTTGGAATTGCCATTGACCCGTTTCGCGATAAGCGCAATGCCATTGTTTTTCAAACCAATCCGCATGGTGCCCAGCGCGACATTCTTGCATTTGACGATCAGTTTTTTGATCGCGAATGGGATGCACTTTGGAAAGTAAGAACAAGCCGTACCGACTCGGGGTGGGTTGCCGAAATGGCCATACCATGGAAAACGTTGCGGTACCCGAAAGACTCGGTTACATGGGGCATTAACTTTTTGCGCATAGCTCGAAACAAAAATCAATTCTCGGGTTGGAATCCCTATCCAAGATCCACCAATAATTATCGAATGGCATACGAAGGATTGTTGCAGGGCATAAAGCCACCGCCACCATCCGCCAATTTCCGAATCAATCCATTCCTTTTATATAATGCCGACCGTCAGCAAAGAAATGAGAACACCGCCACTACAACCGATGAGTTGAAAATTGGAGGTGAAGTAAAGTGGGCCATCAATCCATTTACCGTTTTAGATCTAACGTTCAATACTGATTTTGCGCAAGCCGATGTGGACAGACAGGTAAATAATCTTACGCGCTTTTCGGTTTTCTTTCCCGAGCGCAGACAATTCTTTTTAGAAAATGCAAGCTTATTTATCGTGGGTCAGCCACAAACCATTCAACCATTCTTTAGTCGCAAAGTAGGCCTCGATCCATTGGGAAATCCCATAGCGATTGATGCTGGAGCCAGATTAGTAAGTCGCACCCAAAACCGCAGCTATGGCGGCCTGTTGTTGCGGCAGCGTGCCAATGAAAATTTCCCGGCCTCTACGTTTGGTGTTGCTCGCTACTCAAAAAACTTTGGCGAACAAAATCGGGTAGGGGGTCTTTTCACTTCTAAGATTGATGATGCTACCGATAGTACCGAAGTGAAAACAAATTTCACTTATACGGCCGATGCGTTCATTCGGCTTTCGCCTGCGTTATCCTGGAATATTTCAGGCAGCCTTTCCAACACTTCACAAGCTAAGTCTGGTTTTTCTGCTACCAGCCAAATTGATTTTCAAAACAATAAATTGGCGTGGTACTATTACCAAACGGTGGTTTCAAAAGCGTACGATCCGCAAGTTGGTTTTGTTTATGATAAGAATATTATCAATACCGATTTTGGTGGCTATCGCATCATTCGTAAATCGTGGGTGCCCAAACCGCTGCGTCAGATTGACCCGGGTTTTTATGCGCATATCTTTAACCGGGCAAGTGATGGAAAATTTTTGCAAGCTGAATTGGAAATTTTTCCGCTCTATGCAGTCTTCTTGAATGGCGGTTTGGCCTATGCGTTTGTAGTGCCTACGTGGCAAAATTTACCCGAACCGATTTCCATTGTGGGCATTCCGTTGGCAGCCGGAAATTATCAATACAATCGCTATCGGTTTTATTATGGCAACGACCAATCGCGCAAGTTTTCATTCGGGTTGTTGTATGAAACAGGCGGTTATTATAATGGTGCGCTAAACCGGTATGAAGTTAGGGGAAGATTTTCACCTATTCCCAATGTTGCTTTTTCAGTTAACTTTCAGCACAACCAATTTCAATCCTTTGGCGAAAATAACACAAATCAAAATACGAATTTAATTACCCCCGAATTACGATTGGCGCTTAACCCGCGCATTCAACTAATCACATTTTATCAATATAACACTGTGGGCAAACGGGGCGTGTTGAATGGCCGGTTTTCTTGGGAGTATGCACCGCTTTCGTTTATCTATTTTGTTTATAACGATAATCGCCAGCAAGTTTTTAATTCAACCTCGCTTACCACCGATCAGCTTACTAATCAAAACGCGATCTTCAAAATATCCTTGATTAAACAATTTTAAATACATGAAGAATTTTTTCTCTGTTCACATCGATTCACTAGGGTTTTCAGCTTCTGTGCTTTGTGCTATTCACTGTGCACTCATGCCTTTTCTGCTTACATTTTCTGCGTTAGGGAGCTTAAAATTTTTGAAAAACCCAAAAATTGAAATTTTTATTATTTTACTAAGCCTTGCACTTGCACTGCTATCCTTGCTTCCAGCTTATTTGAAGGGACATCGTAAACTGAGTGCAATTTATATTGCATTGATTGGCTTTATATTAATAGGCATTGGGCGCGCAGAGATTTATGAATCGGTGATAACCCCAGTAGGAGCATGTTTTGTCGGCTTTTCGCATTTTCAAAATTGGCGATTGCATAGGATCAACTTAAAAAGTAGTTAGTGAAAGCCTGTGGCTGATTTTCTTTAACATAACCCAAGGTTCGGAGAACTTCATTAACAGGGGCAACTTAGCATTGCTTTCCGTTTGAGGCAGAGCCAAGTCCATAGTCATTACAGTGATTACGATAATCACCGCCACTGCAATTCCGGCAATTAATATAAGATCCCTATCGGAGAGTTTTACGCGCATGCGTTCCCCTTTACCAAAATGAGTGCCAGTGACCAATTTCCTTTAAATAGCTTGTTTTGCCTGTTTCATCATTCTGGTTTGTTCAATTATGTACAGCCCAATTCTAATTTCTGAACAGTTTGCAGGGTTACAATAGATTTTGTTTGCCAATTAATAAGTCGCTTTGAACTTCTTTTCTTTCTAAATTTGTTACCAGTTCAGCATTTGAATCACAAAAAATGAAAAAATACTTCTTATTACTTTTAGTGAGTGGATTTTTAGGGTCAGAGGTGCATGCGCAGGTGGCTAAAGCAAGTGAAGGCACTGCCGTAAAATGGATGACCTTTGATGAGGCTGTTAAGCGATCAGAGACTGAGAAGCGCAAAATCTTCATTGATGTTTACACCGATTGGTGTGGCTGGTGTAAAGTGATGGATAAAAATACTTTTACCGATGCCAAAATAGCCAAGTTGCTGAACGAAGAATTTTATGCGGTGAAGTTTGATGCTGAGCAAACTGCCGATGTTGTTTTCAGGGGTAATACTTTCAAGTTCGTTCCTTATGGGAATAAAGGATCACATCAACTGGCAATGGCTTTGTTGAATAATCAGATGAGTTATCCAAACTTTGTATTTCTTGATGAGGAATTTAGAATCGTTCCAATCATTGAAGGTTATACCTCCTTACCTGGCTATCGCAAACCCGAAGAATTTCACATCTTTGTAAACTTTGTTAGTGGTGATTTCTATAAAAAGACAGCTTTTGAGGATTATCAGAAAGAATATAAATCGCCTTACACTACACCGCCCGCCAATACTTCAGGCGAGGATTAAGCATAAAAAAACCTCTTTCGAGAGGTTTTATATTTTTAGCAAAAGATTAATTAATCAGTCCTTGCTTTGATCCTTGGTTGTTTTCTTAAAGTCCAAGTACCCGATGGCTGCCACAAAGCCTATAATCACGGCTACAATAATCACAAACAAATTTGCTCCGTCACCTACATTTTGCTCAAACATATATTTTAGATTTTAAAGACGTTCAAAGGTAATAGTTTCTTCCAAAATCGCCACAGATTCACAGAATATTCGTGGCAACCTGTTTATATCCCCAACTCTCCCTTATTAGCTTTCAACACTTCAATAATAAAGGAAATATGGTCTGCCAGCTCCAGGTTCATCAATTCAACGCCTTTATAAACTTCTTCCCGATCTACCTTGGCGGCAAAACCTTTGTCTTTCAGTTTTTTAATAACCGATTTAGTCTCAAGTGAGGTTATTCCATCGGGGCGAACCTGGCAGCAGGCAACGATAAAGCCTGTAAGCTCATCGCAAGCCAGCAATGCCTTATCAAGTAAAGTTTCGTAGGGGACATTCCATTTTGTGTAATGCGCTGAGATGGCATGCGCTATTTTTTCTTCGCCAAGAGCTCTTAATTTGTCAACGATGATTTTTGGGTGCTCTTCCGGATATACTTCGTAATCGGCATCGTGTAGCAAGCCTGCAATTGCCCACTCATTTTTATTTTCATTATACTTTTCCGCATAAGCTTCCATTACCAATTCGATGGTGCGCATATGGCGAAGCAAACTTGAACTACTGGTAAGTGTTTTAAGTAAATCTCTGGCTTCGGTGCGGGTCATTTACGTTTCACGGTTTTTCGCTTCGAATAAACTAAGTTGAAACCACCTAACACAACCCCAATTGCTAAAATGGTGATTGTAATAATCATGCGGGTCTTTTGTAGCTCAAGGGTTTTTACTGCAGCTTCGGTTTTAATGATCTCCATTTCTTTTTCTTTCTCCTGTAGATCAAGCGCTATTTCCATTTGTGCAATCTTGCGACTACTTTCTTCGCCATAAATTTTTTCCTTTTTAACATCGTAGCGAAGCAAAGTTTCATAAGCCTCTTTCATTTTTCCCTGTTTAGAATAATTGAGCGCCATACTTTTTAGAATGGTAGGTTCAAAAATAAATGCCTGCATTTGTGTGCTAAGATCCATCGCACTATCAAGGTATAACTGGGAATTTTTAAACTGGCCAGCCCGCGCATAAACTTCGCCCATGCTGCTAAGCACATTCAACACAACTAATTTGTCATTCTTTTGTCTTGCTAACGCTAGTGCTCGTTTATAATATTCAACAGCACGTTGATAATTACCTTGCTTGAAGTATAAATTTCCTATGTTATTTAGCGGGTCAGCGAAAACTTTTCCACTTTGCTGGCTCAGTTGAAAGGCTTCGGTGTAAAATTTAAGTGCTTGCTCATATAATTGTAAATCGTTGTGAAGATTACCTAGATTATTTATGGAGCCAATGAGTCTTTGCTGGTCATTAATTTCAAGAAACTCGGTTCGCGACTCCTCAAAATATTTCATTGCTTGGCCGTAATCTTTTTTGAAAGAGTATATGTTGCCAATATTGTTTTTGGTGGTGGCAATTCCTTCTTTGTTTTGCAGCGTTTGATAAAGCTGCAAAGAGATAAGATAATACTCTAAGGATTTATCGAGTGCGCCCTGATTTCGATATGCTACCCCAAGATTGTTGTAGGATGCAGCCGTACCTTTTTTATCGTCAATTTCTGTAGCTAACTCCAAAGCTTCTCGGGCGTATTCTATCGCCTTAACGGGATCAGAGTTGATGTAAGCGCGAAAAAATTCGTTGAGGGTTTTTACTTTGAGGTCACCTTTGGCTGTTGCCATTACCTGATTCAGACTATCAATTTTTGATTGGCTATAAGCCGCAGTGGAAAGTATAAAAACCGCGAGTAGCAGACTAATTGGCTTCATGGATCGAATTTAAAACGACAATTTAAGATAATATCTGCGAACGCGGAATTATCGCTTCTGAACGGTGTTGGTAGGTCTTTTTAATTAAAATTCTAATCTTGTATCGATAAAGGGCATCTCTAAAAACTCCGCTTACCCTTCTCTTCTGGAGAAGGGGCAGGGGTTGAGGTAATGAAAGCAAGGGTTTTTAGAGATGCCCTAAATTATATTTCTTCTATGAAAACTAAACTTTTAGTAATAATTCTATTCATAAGCTTTCTCTCAAACGCGCAATCCAGCGCTGAGGAAGTTGCCGTTATGAAGCCTATTACAAGACTTTTTACGGGATGAATTTGGGTGATAGTGCTATGGTGCATAGTGCTTTTGCTAAGGAAGTAAGTTTGGGTACTATCGCGAAAGATAAATCGGGTAACCCGATTGCAAGAAAATCTGAGATAACAGACTTTCTCAAGGCAGTTGGTACACCTCATGCTGAAGCTTGGAGTGAACCTGTCTGGGATACTAAAATTGATATTGATATTGATGGTGACTTTGCTCAAGTATGGGCGAAGTATGCATTCTATCTTGGTAAGAAACTTAGTCATTGTGGAGTTGATGCATTTCATTTAATAAAAGATGGAAAAGAATGGAAAATCTTTCATTTGATTGACACCCGTCAAACAACGGGTTGCGAAATTCCACCTGCCATTAGTTCTTGGTTCAAGTAACTAGCATTTAGCGACAAGTATCTCGTAACCTGCATATCATGAAAAAAATCACATTAATTTTTCTTTTCATAAGTTCAATTGCGTATGGTCAATCGATCACCACGTTTATTTTAGTTCGCCATGCAGAAAAGGCAACGGATGATCCTAAGGATCCCAACTTGAGTGAAGCAGGTCTTATGCGTGCACAGTCGTTAGCTAAATTATTGGCAGCAGCAAAAGTAGATGCCATTTATTCAACACCTTATAAGCGCACCCGAAATACTGTTGCCCCAATGGCAACAGCAAAAGGATTTGATGTGTTGGAGTACAATAAGATTGAAGAAATGGATGCGATATTAAAAAAATATGAGGGCGGAACAGTTGTTGTGTGCGGCCATTCAAACACGGTGCCTGCTATGGCAAACTATTTGATTGGCAAAGACTCCTATCATCAGTTTGAGGATGGTGAGTATGGGAATATTATTATAGTCTCGGTATTACAAAAAGGAAAGAAAGCGAATGTAGTATGGCTTAATTACTAAGATTTTTTTTGTACTTAACTAGAGTAGCCTTAATCATTTGACCTTTCGAGTATTTTGTTTTAGAACCAAAGACTCCTAAAAAACCGCGTCTATTTCCTGTAGCCGCGCCTGTGCTGCCAGAGGTTGACCCGATGGTAGTGAGTGAGATATCATCGAAGACAATCGCGTCAGCACCTTTCTTCTTCATCTTATCAATAATGCTATTTTGCACCTTATCTGAACTTTTCTTAGCCGTTACTTCATAGGTGGCCTTGCCCATAATTTCATTAGGCTCGGAAATGTCGCCTTCTCTAAAAAAGATGTCAACCTGATCTGTTGAAGGATAGGTGCGGCCATAATAGATGATTTTATTTCCGCAAGAGGTTGCCATAAAGGCGGTGAAAATTAAGAAGATGATTAAACGTTTCATTAGTTCAATTTTGAACGCTAAAGTTAATGCGAATTTGTAAACGATTGAGATCAATAAAAAAATAACTTTTATTTCCGTCTGGTGTTAGTTAAATTCGTTCAGCCCTTAGTGCATGAAGAATCTTATCCTGATAGGTTTTTGGTTTTTATCGTTTGCCATATTCGCGCAAAGCGAACCGGAAGAGTTACGCAGAAGCATTTATTTTGGTGGTGGTAGCTACTCCATTGATGAGGAACAAGTGTCAATGCTATCTGATTGGTTAGATTCAATCCCGAACCTATTAGATAAATATCAGATTCAACTTATCAGCCACACCGACCCAATTGGGGGAAAGGAATTTAATGACTGGCTTTCAAAAATGCGAAGTAATTCAGTCTATGATATTTTGATTATGAAAGATATTCCTGATCACGTTATCAATGTTAAAGATTGGGGCTTAGAAAATCCGGTTTTTAGCAATCAAAGTCGCAGAGGTATGTGGATGAACCGCAGGGTAGATGTGATTCTTTTTCCGATAGTCTTTTAGAATTACGAATGGAGAATTACGAAGTACGAATTTGTTAATCTTTGGATCTAATTCGTACTTCGTCAATCGTATCCTGATAGCTATCGGAACGTCATTCCAAAAATATCCGTTTCCGAACACCTTTTTTCAATTACGGACGTATTATAATGCAACTAATCCCATTTTTGCTCGTCTAATCCCGTATTATCGTCTTGGCATGCAATTAGCCAAAGGAGTGAACAACTTGGCAAGGCGGCCTCATATTTAAAGCCATTTTCATGATAAGTATAAAAAACATTGACAAGTACATTGATTCACGCTTTCAGCGAACTTTTATTCTCAAAGGAATTGATTTAGAAGTAAAGCAAGGCGAGTTCTTAACCATTATGGGGCCAAGTGGTTCAGGTAAGTCTACCCTTATGAATATCATAGGTATGCTTGACGAGCCTTCTGCGGGTGAATTTTATTTCTTTGATGAACCCGTGCATAAAATGAAGGAGAAGCGTAAGAGCGAGATGCACAAAAACTTTATCGGCTTTATTTTTCAGGCTTACCATTTAATCGATGAATTAACTGTTTACGAAAACATTGAAACTCCACTCTTATACAAAGGAGTAAATGGCAGCCAGCGCAAGAGCATGGTAGCTGAAATGTTGGATCGGTTTAATATGGTAGCAAAAAAGGATTTGTTTCCTGAGCAGCTATCAGGCGGGCAGCAACAATTGGTGGGCATAGCTCGTGCTATTGTAGGGCAACCTAAACTAATATTGGCCGATGAGCCTACAGGTAATCTCCATTCTGAGCAGGGCAAACATATTATGGATATTTTCCAAAAACTTAATGAAGAAGGTATCACCATAATTCAGGTTACCCATGCAGAAGAAAATGCACAGCGTAGCAAACGCGTGGTGCGAATTGCCGATGGAGCCGTGGAATCAGATGAAAAGGTTTAGTTAAAAGATTATGAAGAGGATTCTTATAGGATTTTTTATTTTGTTAAATGGATTTAGCGGACGGACTCAAACAATCACAAACCTTACCTTCGAAGAAGCGGTAAAAATTGGATTAGAGAGAAATGTATTATTGAACCAACAAAAGAATCAGTTGGTTTTTAATCAAGCTCAAAAACTTAATGGGATAGGTAATTTTTTTCCGAGTGTAAATGTTACAAGTACTTACCAACATCAAGCGGGCCAACAACAAAATACAACTTCCGGAAATCTTGAAGATTTGAGTACAGATTATTTTGGCTCTCAGATAAATGGAAACTTTACCGTTTTCAATGGGTTTAGGGTCATCAATACGATGGAACAAGCCAACACTCAGCTGATGGCGCAAGGTTACTTGATTAAGCGTTCTGCTCAAGATATAGTGTCCATCATTGCCACCCAATACCTTCAAGTTCTTTTAGATCAGCAATTGCTGAAGATTGCGGAGGAGAATTTAAAAGCACAGGAAGTTCTTCTTGAGCAAATACAGGGCTTCTTTGATGTTGGATCTCGGGCAATTACCGATGTGTATACTCAGGATGCACTAACAAAGTCTGCAAAAGTATTATCAATCCGCGCGAGAAATGCGTTGCAAAACGACAAGTCAACGTTAGCACAGACATTGCAGATAGATCCATCCCAAGAGTTTGAAGTTGATTATCCGAAGTTGGCCGAAAATTTAAGCGCTTACCAAAATGTATCTCTTGATAGTTTAATTGCAATTGCCTTGATAAACCGAGCCGATTTGCAGCAGTTTACCTATCAGGTAAAAGCAAACAGGAATGCGCTTCAAGTTTCCTCAGCACTTTTTATGCCTTCAATTTCTCTTTTTGCAAACTACGGATCATTTTATTATTCGTTAATACCTGAGAATTTTAGCTCCCAATTTCGCACGCTCAATCCTTCGCTATCTTATGGTGCAAGTCTTACCATTCCAATCTTTAACAGGTTTCAGAACAAGACGCAGCGGGCTAATGCAAAAATGCTTTATGAAAATAGTTTACTTAACAAGCAGAATATTGAGAAGACTTTGAAGCAAGATGTTTTAAGAGCCCAAAACAATTTGAAAAATGCGTTGGAGAATTATGAGTCGAGTTTAATTCAGTTTCAGGCAGGCGAGTTGGCTCTAAAAACGCAGCAAGAGAGTTTTGAGCTGGGTATTGCACCGCAGACCACTTTGGCCTTCGCAAATCAAACTTATATCCTCGGAGTTGCTTCGAAAGCTCAAGCTGAAGTTACACTCTTGTTTCAGAAAGTTCAGATGGAATATGCGCTGGGAATCCTTGTTCCAGAGGATATCTACTAGTAGGCTTAAATACAAAATTTTACTAGCTTTGCCATCCCATTCGGGTGAATGGGACCTTTTTGATAATCAGAAGGTTTATACAAACTAAAATTTGTTGCAGCAAGCCCGGCCGCAACATGTAAAAAAGGGTAAATCACATTATGGCGAAAGTCCAAAAAGAAAAATTAGAAGAGCCAAAAATCAAAAGCGCAAAGCAGTCAACCGATGATGCTCCGGTAAAAAAGACCGTTAAAGGTGCTGCCGCGGAAGAACTCTTCGAAAAAGATGAGCTAACCGAATTCAAACAAGCAAAAAAAGCTGAAGAGGAAGAAGGCATCGGCCGCATGATTAAAGATGTAACGGCTCGCAGAGAAGCTACTGAATCAAGTGTGACAACAGAAAATTTTGATTGGGATGCCTATGATCGCAAAGGTTTTGGTGAAGGATATTCTGCGAAAGACCGAGAGGCTCTTTTAAAGAAATATGAAGGCACCGTTACTTCCGTAAACGAAAGTGAGTTGGTGGTTGGTATTGTGGTTGGGATAAATAATCGCGATGTTATTTTGAACATCGGATTTAAGTCTGATGGTCTGGTGCCGCTAGCTGAATTTAAAGATCAGCCAAATCTAAGGATCGGTGATTCCGTTGATTTGTTTATCGAAGAACGGGAAAACGCCTTAGGTCAGTTAGTTCTTTCTCGCAGAAAAGCTAAATTATTGAAGGGCTGGGAGAATGTTCAGAAAGCTCTGGATAAGGACGAGGTGATTGAAGGATTTGTGAAGCGCAGAACGAAGGGTGGTTTGATTGTAGATGTATTTGGCATCGAGGCTTTCTTGCCAGGTTCTCAAATTGATGTTAAGCCAATTCGTGACTTCGATATTTATGTAAATAAAAATATTGAAGTGAAGGTTGTAAAGATCAACTACACCAACGATAACGTAGTGGTATCGCACAAAGTGTTGATTGAGAAAGACCTTGAACAACAAAAGGCAGTAATCTTAACTAACCTTGAAAAAGGACAGGTGTTGGAAGGTGTGATCAAGAACATGACCAACTTCGGTGTATTCATCGACCTGGGTGGTGTTGACGGTTTGCTTCACATTACTGATATTTCGTGGGGTCGCGTAAGCCACCCAGAAGAGTTGCTTAAACTTGATCAGGTAGTTAAAGTGGTTGTTCTTGATTTCGATGAAGACAAGAAGAGAATTTCTCTTGGCATGAAGCAACTTACGCCTCATCCTTGGGCATCGCTTGCAGGTGACATTATTGTAGGTTCTAAAGTGAAGGGTAAGATTGTAAATGTAGCCGACTACGGTGCATTCTTAGAATTGCAACCAGGTGTTGAAGGTTTAATTCACGTTTCAGAGATGAGCTGGTCACAGCACCTCCGCAATCCACAAGATTTCATTAAGGTAGGTGATGAATTGGAAGCTGTTGTGTTGACTATCGACCGCGATGAGCGCAAGATGTCGTTAGGCATTAAGCAGCTTACTGAAGATCCTTGGACAAGACAAGATGTATTGAGCAAATATGCAGTAGGTACCAAACACAAGGGGATCGTGCGCAACCTGACAAACTTCGGATTGTTTATTGAGTTAGAAGAAGGCATTGACGGCTTGGTACACGTTTCAGATTTGAGCTGGACTAAAAAAATCAAGCACCCTTCAGAATTCATTAAAGTAGGGGACTCATTGGATGTTCAGGTGTTGGAGTTAGACGCCACTAATCGCAGATTAGCATTGAGCCACAAGCATTTGGAAGAAAATCCTTGGGATACTTTCGAAACAGTATTTACTGTTGGTTCTGTTCATAAGAGCACAATCATCAGCAAAAATGATAAAGGTGCCGTGTTAGAATTACCTTACGGAATTGAAGGCTTCTGCTCTACCAAGAATTTGGTTAAGGAAGGCGAAAGCAAGCCAGAAGTTGGTGATGCCGATGATTATAAAGTGCTTGAGTTTTCTAAGGATGAACGAAGAATTGCTTTGAGCTTAAGAGCCATGTGGTCGACCGAAGAAGAAAAAGCAGTGCAGCCAGCGGCTAAAAAGAAGCCAGTTCCAAAAGGAAAGAGTGTTGATAAGATCAATCAGGAAACTGAGAAATCGACCTTAGGAGATATCGAGGCATTGAGTGCTTTGAAAGAGAAGATGAGCGCAGCAAAGGCTAAGCTAGCGGACGAACCAAAGGCTGAATAATTTTTTACTCAGGCATTGTGCTTTGTTTTTTGGTCAATACCTTTAAGCAGTTCAATGCCTGAATTTAGTTCGTGCCTGCCTACTGAAATTTTAATGGAGGTATGGCGAGTGGCTTCCCTGCAGCTGTCGGGAGATTCCGCAAAAGCGAACGAATAAAATAAAGGTTCCGTGGCCGAGTGGCTAGGCTGAGCTCTGCAAAAGCTCCTACAGCGGTTCGAATCCGCTCGGAACCTCAAAATGGTTCTATAAAGGTTTCTAATTCGGTTCCCTGCCTGACTGCGTCACGCAGGCAGGGAATCCGCTCGGAACCTCAAAATGGTTCTATAAAGGTTTCTAATTCGGTTCCCTGCCTGACTGCGTCACGCAGGCAGGGAATCCGCTCGGAACCTCAAAATGGTTCTATAAAGGTTTCTAATTCGGTTCCCTGCCTGACTGCGTCACGCAGGCAGGGAATCCGCTCGGAACCTCAAAATGGTTCTATAAAGGTTTCTAATTCGGTTCCCTGCCTGACTGCGTCACGCAGGCAGGGAATCCGCTCGGAACCTCTAAAAAAAGGCACCCTGATGGGGTGCTTTTTTATGATTAATAGCGTATTTAAACTATTTGCACCAGTTGTGTGTCTAACTAAAGAATTACTTTTAAACTTCATCTTCATAAAAATGAAAACCCGATTGAATCGAATAATTAACGGAAGCATATTATCCTTGGTTGTTGCATCACTGCTTTTATTCTCAGGTTGTTTAAAATCTGCCGAGGATCCGCAAACTCCGCAACAATATTTAAATGAGGTACTGGCAAGTATCAATAAAACTCAACTCGCTGCCGACTTGGCAATTATTGATGATTCGCTGGAGGTATTTGGGTTTACACCTGATATTTTGATTGAACCGAACGGGGTGCGCTATAAGATTGAAACAGCGGGTCCTGCTGAAGGCCTAAAACCTACTCTGAATAATATTATAAAAATAAAATATACCGGAAAATTGCTAAGCACAGGTGAAACTTTCGATACTTCCGAAAACCTGCCCGCTAAATATCTTGAAACATTTTTGTACGGGTTGATTACTGGGTTTCAAACCACCATGCCCTTGCTAGTTAAAGGTACCAAAGCCACACTTTACATTCCGAGTGGTTATGGATATGGGGCAACTGATGTGAGAAATCAGGCAGGAGCAATTATAATCCCTAAGAATTCCAACTTAATATTTGAGGTTGAACTGCTCGATGTAAGGTAGTTATTAAAACAAACTGCATATGAAAACCCAATCCCTTTCGTGGTTGGGTTTTTTATTTACCTTCACTTTATGAAACTACCCATTAGTTTAATTTTACTAGCTGGCCTGGCCGCAGGTTGTTCCACTGAAAAAAAGAAAGAAATGCAAGATACACAGGAAAATTCCTACGCGACTTTGCAGGCTGCAACTGACACATTGATTAACGCAAATGGAATGAAGGCAATGATCACTCCGTTTGGCGGTAAACTAATGTCACTAACAGTACTCGATCGAGATGGTAAACTGGAAGATGTTGTTCTTGGCTACGATTTGGCTGACGAATATATAAACGGCAACCCTTTTTTTGGAGCACTCATCGGCCGATATGGAAACCGGATCGCCAACGGAAAATTTTCAATTGATACTGCAAACTACAAATTAGCTACTAACAATGGAGCGAATGCTTTGCATGGCGGGCCAAAGGGGTTTCATAACCTCTTGTGGCAAAAGAAAATGAGTAATAAAAGCCAAACTGTTCTTACTTATTTAAGCAAAGATGGCGAGGAGGGCTACCCAGGAAACCTTAACGTGATGGTGACCTATACGCTGACGGATGATAATGAATTACGAATCGATTATGAGGCCGTAACAGACGCACCTACTATTGTCAATCTTACGCATCATTCATTTTTTAATTTAGCAGGTGCCGGCAATGGTAACGTATTAAATCATCTTGTCACTATCAAAGCAGACCGGTTTACCCCGGTTGACTCAGGTTTGATTCCAACTGGTGAAATTAAGCCTGTTAGTGGAACACCCTTTGATTTCACTAAGCCAACAGCGATAGGTGCCCATATTTCTGAGGACAACGAACAACTAAAAAATGGCAAAGGATATGATCACAATTGGGTATTAAATAAAAAAGATGATGAGCTCTCGTTGGCAGCTTCTGTAACTGACCCCACCTCAGGGCGTATGATGGAAGTATGGACAACTGAGCCCGGCCTGCAGTTTTATTCAGGCAATTTTTTAAATGGGTCGAATATTGGAAAAGGCGGAAAGAAATATGAATACCGATCTGGCTTCTGTATGGAAGCACAGCACTTCCCGGATTCACCAAATCATCCTAATTTTCCATCCACTGTTTTAATGCCTGGCTCCATCTATAAACAACAAACTATCTATAGGTTTAGCACGATTAAATAGCAATTGGAATCATTATTCCCCTAGTATCCTTTGCAATATGATTAGGATCATAATGTAGATCGCTTCTAATTGTAATATTTGGGCACCATGAAAAAAATTGGTATCCCGTCCAGTCTAACAGATTACAATTCGCTTTGGAACCCTTTATTGAAGGCTTTTTTAATACAAGTCAAAGTCAGCCAATCGCATGACGTAAATCATTTTTTACCCGATGCTGAATCGGGTCTTTTGTATGATAAAACCAAGAGGAAAATGGTTGATCACCAAATCTTACGAAATTATGGGGCAAAGGAAATCTTATTTGATAAGGATGAAATGATTTTTTCAGAAGGGGAAGAGGCCTTGAATTATTTCCAGTTATCATCTGGCTCTGTTAAAATGATCACCAATAGTGCCGATGGTAAAGAGTTTATACAAGGGATTTTTAGGGTTGATGATAGCTTTGGCGAGCCACCGCTCTTTTGTAACTTCCCTTACCCCAGTTTAGCAGTTGCGTTAGAACCATCCTCAGTTTGGAAGTTGTCAAAGGAAAATTTTTTCAAATTATTGAAGGAAAATTTTGAGATACATCTTCAATTAGATCGCGTTTTGTGTCAGCGACTGCGCTACAAGGCAATGCTAATCTCGGAAATTTCTTTTTACGATCCTGAGCACAGGATACTAAGTATATTAAATCATTTAAAGGAAGAAACAGTTCATCAAGATAGATCGGGAATTGAGTTGGTGAGAACCAAGCGTCCTTACGTAGTTCCATACACCCGGCAGCAATTGGCCGACATGAGTGGGCTGCGCGTGGAAACTGTAATTCGCACGGTTAAGAAAATGGAAACTGCAGGGAAATTGAAATTGGTTGGAAGAAAAATTACACTTTAAAAAATATACCATGAAACATTCGCTATCTCTTCTTTTTGTCGGTCTGTTCATCGCATGTAGTCCTGAAAAACCTAATCAAACCGAAAAACCTGATGTTAATAAAAGCGCTGTTGAAGCTATTACTGATCCAACTAAAGGAATTGGTGCAGTAAAGAATGTTACGATGAATTCGCCCTTGGATCAAGAGCGAGTAAAAAGGGGATTGGCCGTATATGAAATGAAATGTTCGGCCTGCCATAAACTAACAGATCAGCGCATTGTAGGGCCGGGCTGGCAAGATGTAACTAAAAAGCGTAAGCCTGAGTGGATCATGAACATGATTACCAACGTAGATATTATGTTAGAAAAGGATGAGGAGGCACAGAAACTATTAGAGCTCTGCTTAATGCGGATGCCAAATCAAAATATGTCGATTGGCGATGCGCGTGATGTGTTGGAGTTTATGCGCCAAAATGATGGCGAGAAATAAGACAAACCTAACTCTTAATACTTATGAAACATTTCTTGAAAATTCTACTCGCAGCGTTTGTTGTTTTTTCCTGCGGGCAACAAACAACAACTTCTTCAAACGAACAGCCTGCAGCGGCCCCCGGTGGCGGCCAATCAACCGTAGTTGACAATGAGTCGGCAAAGGATGTAGTGCGAATTGCAGTGAGTTCTCCCGATCACACAACACTGGTTGCAGCATTGAAAGCTGCCGAGTATGTCGATGCACTTTCCAATGCTGGTCCCTTCACCGTATTTGCTCCTACCAATGTTGCTTTTGATTTGCTTCCAGCGGGCACAGTAGAAGGTTTGTTGAAGCCTGAAAGCAAAGATGCCCTTCGCAATATTTTAGAATATCATGTTTATGTTGGCGTACTAACAGAAAACATAATTCAGGATGGTATGAAGCTAAATCAAGTAAATCTCGAAAATGTAACACTCAATAAAAAGGATGGAAAAATTACCGTGAATGGTGCCAATGTGGTAGGTTCAGCCAGAGGTTCCAATGGAATTGTTTATATCATCGATCAGGTGTTACTCCCTCCAGCCGCCAAATAAATCAGCAACTATAAAATAACTCAACTATGAAAAACACAACAATAAATCGAATCCTTGCCGCGCTTTTTATCTGCAGTAGTATTGTTATGTGGCAAAGTTGCAAACCTAAGGCACCAACTAGTGTAGCTATTGGTGATGCCGCTACCAGGTCTTTTGTGCCACCAGGAAAATATGATGAATTCTATAATATCGTTTCCGGTGGGTTTAATGGTCAGATGGCTGTGTATGGAATTCCGTCTGGTCGCTTGTTTAAAATTTTACCAGTTTTCTCAGTCTTCCCAGAAAGTGGTTACGGCTACAGTGAAGAAACCAAACCAATGTTAAATACCTCACATGGTTTTGTTCCATGGGATGATTTGCATCACATCGCACTATCAACAACTAAAGGCGAACATGATGGGCGTTGGGCATTTGGCAATGCCAACAATACTCCGCGTGTTGCACGCATTAACATGAAAACTTTTCGTACCGAAGAAATTTTGGAGATTCCGAATAGCGGTGGAAACCACTCCTCGCCATTTATTACTGAAAATACTGAGTACTTGGTAGCAGGTACCCGCTTTAGTATCCCAATGGGTAGTAACAAAGATGTGCCAATCAGTTCCTACAAAGAAAATTTTAAAGGCTCTATAAGCTTTGTAAAAATTGATCCCAAGGATGGTCATATGAATATTGCTTTTCAGTTGAGAACACCCGGTTTTAATTATGATTTAAGTCGGGCAGGCAAAGGTCCTTCGCACGGTTGGTTTTTCTTCTCTTGTTATAATACCGAACAAGCATACACGCTGTTGGAAGTAAATGCATCTCAAAAGGATAAGGATTTTATAATGGCGGTGAATTGGAAAAAAGCAGAGGAATATATTGCACAAGGAAAAGGACGAGTTGAGAAAGCCAAATACGCGCACAATATTTACAGTGACGATGTACATTCAGCTACATCCACCATGCAACAAGAAGTTACTGTGCTCGATGTTACTGAGTTTCCAGACATTGTTTATTTTATTCCTTGCCCCAAGTCACCGCATGGTTGCGATGTAGATCCAACTGGTGAATACATTGTTGGAAGTGGCAAGCTTGCTGCCATGATGCCAGTGTTCTCTTTCTCAAAAATTCAAAAAGCAATTGCAGCCAAAGATTACGAAGGCGACTTCGCAGGCATTCCTGTAATCAAATACGAATCGGCATTGCACGGTGAAGTAAAAAAACCAGGTCTTGGTCCACTGCATACGGAGTTTGACGAGAAGGGAAATGCCTATACATCTATGTTCGTTTCTTCCGAAATTGTAAAATGGAATGTAAAAACATTAGAAGTGTTGGATCGCGTACCTACTTATTACTCTATTGGTCACTTAAGTGTTCCAGGTGGACCAACTTCTAAGCCTCATGGAAAATATGTAATTGCTTATAATAAAATTACAAAAGATAGATTTTTGCCTACTGGCCCTGAGCTCACTCAATCTGCACAGATTTATGATATTAGTGGGGATAAGATGCAACTGATATTAGATTTCCCAACAACGGGCGAGCCACATTATGCTGAGGCGATTCCGGCCAGCCTCGTTGCTCCCAATTCGGTTAAAATTTTTAAGTTGGAAGATAACAAACATCCATATGCAGCAATTGGAGAAGGGCAAGCCAAAGTTGTGCGCGATGGCAATAAGGTGCATGTTAGCATGACAGCCATTCGATCTCATTTAACGCCAGATAATATAGAAGGGGTGCGCATGGGTGATGAAGTTTATTTTCACATAACAAATCTTGAACAAGATTGGGATGTACCGCATGGCTTTGCAATTAAAGGAAATGCAAATGCAGAGATCTTGGTAATGCCAGGGGAAACCCAGACTTTAAAATTTATTCCCGATGAAGTGGGGATTGTTCCATTCTACTGTACAGATTTTTGTTCAGCACTGCACCAGGAAATGTCGGGATACTTGCGTGTGTCACCAGCGGGTAGCAAGACGCCACTTAAATTTTCAACCGGAAAGATCGAGGAAGTTAATTGAGTCTGTCGTTCATGCTCATATACTGGGAGTTGTTTTTTCATAGTTAGTAGTTAGAAACCCGCTCTGCGAAGGCGGCAGCGGGTTTCATTTTTAAAGAATAGGAAAATGAAAGCGCTTAAACCGATTTCCCGATTACTGATTGCTGCTGCAGCGTTGCTTATGGTAAGTGCATACTTTGTGCCGCTCTGGCGAATTCTTATGTGGGCGCCCCAATATCCTGAAGGCCTTGAAATGAATATCTGGATTAACAACATTACAGGCGATGTAAAGGTGATCAGCGCGTTGAACCACTACATTGGCATGAAGCATATTGAAGTGGAGATGTTTCCGGAATTTCAATACATGATTTACATAGTAGGTTTTTTAATTGCATTTGGATTGCTAGCGGCACTTGTCAATAAACGATTTATGGTGGTTGCCTTCATGATGATTCTTTTTGCAACGGGCGTAGCTGCACTTGTGGATTTTTATATGTGGGGTTACGACTACGGACATAACCTAGATGCAACGGCAGCTATAAATATTCCTGGCATGTCTTATCAACCGCCCTTAATAGGCACAAAACAATTGCTAAACTTCACCGCATTCTCTGGCCCACATATTGGTGGTTGGATTTTTATGGCTTCAACGGGTTTAGTAATCGCTACCCTGGTTTACGAAATATACTTTACTAAAAAGAAGGCATGAAGGTTATAGCCGTTATTCCATTCCTTTTTCTTTTTTTAGGCTGTGCGCCTGAACCTGAGGCTTTGAAGTTTGGTGTTGATTTTTGTCACACCTGCAAGATGACGCTAATGGATAAAAAATTTGGTGGTGAGATTGTAACTCAAAAAGGGAAGGTTTATAAGTTCGATGATATTAAGTGTATGATTGATTTCTATAATTCGGGTTATGAATTGCACGATCAGATGCTTTTTAAATTGGTAGTTGATTATTCGAATCCAGAAAATTTAATTGAAGCGCAAGAGGCTTACTATGTAAAGTCAGATCAAATACGAAGCCCTATGGCAGGCGAGGTAGCCGCTTTCAACACGAAGGAAACAATGGATTTACGCAAGAAAGAATGGAAGGGTATTTGGTTGAGCTGGGGCGAATTAGTAACTGAGTTTAAGTAAATCGAATGATGTGAAGGTATTTCTCATATTTATATTTTCTCTGCTAACCTTTCAAACTGTTTACGCTAAAACAATTTATGTTGGAAAGAGTGAAAAAATCACAAGTATAAAGGATGCAATCTATAGCGCGCAGTCGGGCGATACATTAATCATCCGACCAGGTATCTACAGAGAAGGTAATCTGCTAATCAATAAGAGTATTTCAATCGTTGGGGAAAATTTTCCCGTGTTGGATGGTGAACACAAGTATGAGATACTTACGATAACTTCTAGCGGAGTTACTATTGCTGGCTTGAAGCTTGTAAATACTGGCGTTTCAAGTATGAATGATTTGGCAGCCATTAAAGTTCTGAAAGCAAAAAATGTTTACGTAAAGGATAACGTGTTAGAAAATGCTTTTTTTGGAATCTATTTGTCAAATTCCAATAACTGTCTGATAGAAGGAAATAAGTTATCTGCAACGGCTAAGGAGGAACACGAGATTGGCAATGGCATTCACGCATGGAAGAGCGACTCGATAAAGATAAATGATAATCAGGTTGTTGGTCACCGCGATGGAATATATTTCGAGTTTGTTACCAACTCGTATATAACAAATAATCGAAGTGAGAATAATAAACGATATGGACTGCATTTTATGTTTTCACATAATGATGAATATCGAAACAATACCTTCAAAGGGAATGGCGCGGGTGTTGCTGTTATGTACACGAAAGGCGTTAAAATGTATAATAATCTATTCGATCACAATTGGGGTTCCTCTTCGTATGGATTGTTGTTGAAAGAAATTAGTGACAGCCACATTGAAGGAAATATATTTCATAAAAACTCGATCGGGATTTTTATGGAGGGAAGCAATCGCAATAAAATTCTGAATAACTCTTTCCATGAAAATGGCTATGCATTAAAACTACAAGCCAGCTGTGATGAAAATCTTATTCGTGATAATAATTTCCAACAAAATACTTTTGATTTGGTGACAAATGGAAGTTTAGTTCTAAATACCATTGAAGGAAATTATTGGGATCGGTATGAAGGATACGATTTGAACCGCGATGGAGTAGGGGATGTACCTTACCGACCCATCAGTTTGTATGGAATGATTGTGGAAAGAATGCCAACCACCATTCTGTTGTGGCGAAGTTTCTTGGTGTTTTTAATGGATCGTGCTGAAAAAGCCATTCCACTTATCACCCCTGAAAATTTGAAAGATAATTTACCAGCCATGAAGCCTTATGATTTCAATAGATAATGCCTATAAAAAATTTGGTCAGCTGATTGCGCTTGACCGGGTAAGTCTCAAATTGAGTATGGGCAAGAGCTATGCCCTCATTGGTCCCAATGGTTCAGGAAAAACAACATTGATCAAAAGTATTCTTGGATTAGTGGTTCCCACCTCGGGCGAAATTCTTTTTAATTCGAAAAGCATTTTCAACGATTGGAAATACCGGGAGCAGATTGGATATATGCCCCAAATTGGACGCTACCCCGATAACATGCGGATAGGTCAATTGCTCGAAATGATGAAAAATATTAGACCCGGAGTTGCAAAAATTGACGAGGAATTAATTGATGAGTTCAAACTCTGCAAGATCTACGACAAGCGTCTGCATGCACTTTCAGGCGGTACTCGTCAGAAAGTAAGCGCTTGTCTCGCTTTTTTGTTTCATCCCCCAGTTATGATTTTAGACGAACCCACAGCGGGTCTCGATCCCATCTCGGTTGAGATATTGAAAGAGAAGATTTTGCATGAGAAGAAAATGGGCAAGTTGATGATTATTACTTCGCATATCTTAAATGAGTTGGATGAATTAACCGAGCAATTGATTTATATGTTTGAAGGAAGAGTACAATACAATAATTCGATCGAATCCCTAAAGGAAGAAACGAGCGAACTGAAATTGAACAAAGCCATAGCAACATTCATCCGCCAAAACGAACTAGTAGCTTCAGTAAATTGAAATAGTGATGACCCGACTTATTAAATATGTTTTCTATGACATTTTGCGAACAAGGTTCATTTTGTTCTACACATTCTTTTTGCTGATCTGCACGTTCGCGCTTTTTCAATTGGATGGTGATTTTGGAAAAGTAGTACTTAGCTTAATGAACATCGTGTTGATGGCCGTGCCATTGATTAGTGTCGTATTCACAACCATTCATTTTTTTAATTCCTATGAATTTATTGAACTCATGTTGGCGCAGCCGATCAATCGCAGGTCAGTCTTTCTAAGTGAGTATGTGGCGGTAGCTTCTTCTTTGTGTTTATCGTATGTGATTGGAGTGGGGCTTCCCTTTATTATATATGGTGCCTGGCAACCAATTTCCAGTTTATTGATAACCGGAGTTTTCCTGACCTTAGTTTTTGTATCGCTTGCTTTTTTTGCATCGGTGTTAACTCGCGATAAGGCGAAGGCGATTGGCATTGCGCTGTTGTTTTGGTTTTATTTTTCATTAATCTATGATGGACTTTTGTTATGGTTGGTGTATAGCCTCAGCGACTTTCCTCTTGAAAAATTGACGCTTGCTTTGATCGCCCTTAACCCAATCGATCTTGCCAGGATTATCATGCTGTTGCAATTGGATATTTCGGCACTGATGGGTTATACGGGTGCATTCTATCGAGAATTTTTTGGAAGCAGTTTAGGAATTTTGTTTTCAGGGTCGTTACTCATTGTTTGGGTATTGTGGCCAATTTATTTTGCCTTACGGATTTTTAATAAGAAGGATCTCTGATTGTTTAGTAATGAAGTGGTTGATATTGTTTCATGTTTTAGGCGCAACAGTATGGGCTGGAGGCCATTTAATTTTAGCAACTGTTTTTCTGCCCAAAGCCTTACGCGATAAGAATCCCGATTTCATTCTCGGGTTTGAAAAGCAATTTGAGCAAATCGGAATCCCGGCACTTCTGGTGCAGGTGATTACTGGTATTTGGATGGCGCTGATTTACGTTCCATTTGGTCAATGGTGGCAGTTTTCAACATCGCATCATATATTGTTGTGGACAAAATTGGGATTGCTTCTAGGTACAATTGGTCTTGCAATTCATGCACGGTTCTTTCTCATTCCTAAGTTGAAGGCCGAAACACTCCCCACGTTGGCGTTTCATATTGCATTGGTTACCGTGATAGCAATTATGTTTATTCTAACGGGCCTAAGTTTTAGATTTACTTATTTTTAATCGATGAATATTTTTGACACGCTTCAATTCAATCCGTCTAAGCCTTCAATTTTTATTGTGAGGAAATCGGAAACCATAAAGATGTTTTGTGTTGGACTATTAAAGGATCAGATTTTGGCAAAACATCAGGCAAAAGTTCCGAGTATGCTTATTGTGCTAAAAGGAAAAATAAAATTCTCAATCAGTGGAGAGGATATAGTTATGCCTGAGTCACAGACCTTTCAAATCCCGTTGAACACCGATCATGAGGTGACCGGACTTAGTGAGCAGAATATTTTCTTGATTACTCAGGAGCTTATTTGACATCCAACTATATGACCGAAATCCAAACCCGAAGCGATATAATCTTGTTGGTGGATCGATTTTACGAAAAAGTAAAACAGGATCAACTGTTGGCACCGGTGTTTGCTCATCTTGATTGGCCTAAACATTTACCAATTATGTATAACTTTTGGTCTTCCATGTTGCTGGGTGATCAGAGCTATCTGGGAAACCCGTTTCAAAAGCACATTGGATTACCGATTGGGCCGCAGCATTTTGAGCAGTGGCTTAGAATCTTTACAACAACTATTGACGAGAATTTTACTGGTGCCATTGCCGAAGAAGCAAAAGGTAGAGCCCAAAGCATTGCCGGTATCTTTCAGCATAAATTGGGGCTTTATAATTAAGTCCTGATAACCCAATCCTTAAGCATTAAGTTGGCAAGCAACAACATCATCAGTGAAACAACTACAATTTTGTGAACCCATTCTTGCTGAGGCTTTTTGTAAATCAAGAATAGCATCAATAGAAATAAAATGATTTGCAGGAGTTGATCCCGCCAGGTGTACCCATTGAAAAGTAAATTTTCGGCTATGGAAAGGGCAATCAGAATTACCGCCCATAAAAAGAATTTTCTAAAGTTTTCGAAATAGAAAACCTTAAAGTCGATACTTCCATGCATCTGTTCACCATGGAAAAGTATGCGCGCCAGAATAAAAAGATTGATTGGGTAGAGCATCGTGAAAGAAAAGTGGCAACATCCGTACGGTTATAAATCGCATTTCGTAAAGTACCCACCATTCCTGAATACGTAAGAAAAACACGAAAACGATCCACATCAGGTGTGGCCAATAGAGTTTTTCTTAGCTCCATTTGTGGATAGTGTCGGCCAGACTTGAGACTATTTAAGTTATTCCTAACCCGAAAATGATGGAAATGAGGGCGGTAACGTATTCAAAAGATGTTATCTGAACCAAATGGTTAAGATGAATAGTGTCGTTTCTTTATTTAAATTCATTCTAAATAATATTTCGATGCTTTCAACATTGTTAGCGCGCCTAAGTATGAACAGTTTAACCTTTGAAAGCAATAGTTTGTAAAGGTTAAATACGACCCAAAATAATTTCCGCACTCCTCAAATTTAATTTGAAATAATGCATTCGCAATGTAGATTTGTGCGATTCCATAAAAATAAATGGACATCTAACCGCGTCACGATGAAGAAACGATTATCTGATCCCGTTAAGCTCTTAACACTCATACTGTTTTCCCTCACCCTTAGTTTTAATTCCTTTGCGCAAGCTATTCCAACCGATCCTGCAATTATTAGTGCTGGCGAGGCTCTGTTTAACGGAAACTGCAAGTCATGCCATCGTGTAAAGCAAAAATTAGTTGGTCCGGCATTGGCTGGCATTGAAACCCGCGCGCCATCAATTGAGTGGATTTTCGATTGGGTTCGCAATCCCGCCAAGGTAATAGCCAGTGGCGATGAATATGCTAACAAAATTTACAACGAGTATAATAAAAGCAACATGACGGCTTTTAACAATTATACTAATGAGCAAATATTAAGCATACTTGCCTATGTAAAAGCAGAGGCCGAAAAAGTGGATGCTCCTGTTGTAGCGGTATCTGCGGATGGTGCCGGTGGCGGGCAGGGTGTACCCACAACTTATTTGAACGCCATCCTTATCGGTATGGTAGTGATTCTCGTTTTATTGATCGTCATTTTGGTATTTATTGTTAGTGCGCTTAAAAAGTACCTCGATCAGAAAGATTTAAGTACGGAAGATCAGGAAGTTGTTCATTCTAAATACACGCTGGGCTCAATGGTTCGCAGCTCGGGCTTCATATTTTTAGTGATCTTTATTGTAGCCGCAGTTTCATTTAAGAATGTTATTGACGGACTTTATACGATTGGCATTCAACAGAACTATGAACCCAAACAGCCCATAGCATTCTCGCATAAAATCCATGCAGGGCAGTATGAGATAGAATGCAAGTATTGCCATACTGGTGTATTGAAAGGAAAGCAAGCCAATATTCCTTCACCAAACATTTGTATGAATTGTCATAGTCAGATTAAAGAAGGAACTAATACAGGTAAAGGTGAGATAGCAAAGATTTACGCAGCAATTGGTTTCGACCCTGAAACGAGTACCTATTCAGGTAAACAAAAGCCGATTGAGTGGGTGCGCATTCACAACCTGCCTGATTTAGCTTACTTCAATCACTCGCAACACGTAAATGTTGCCGGTATTGAATGTCAGACGTGCCACGGCCCTGTTCAAGAAATGGATTTGGTAAAACAATATTCATTATTAACCATGGGCTGGTGTATCGATTGTCACCGAAAGACAGACGTAACCACCAAGGGCAATGCCTACTACGATAAGTTGTTAGAACTCCACAATAGCAAAAAGGCATTGAAGGTAGAAGATATTGGAGGATTAGAGTGTGCCAAGTGCCACTATTGAACAAGCGCAAATTAGGATTTACGAATTACGATTAGACAGATTTAGATAGGCTTTATGAGTACAACAAAAAAGACATACTGGAAAGGCTTACCACAACTGAAGAACGATTCGGGCTTTGTGAAAAATGCCGACAAAGAGTTTGTGGATTTAGGCGTTCAAGAAGATCCAGGCCACTCGCGCAGGGACTTTTTGAAGATGATGGGCTTTAGCGTTGCAGCAGCCTCGCTGGCAGCTTGTGAAGCTCCAATCCGCAAAGCAATTCCATATATAAACAAACCGCTGGATGCTGATCCTGGTATTCCTAATTATTATGCATCTAGTTATATTAACGGAGGCGATTATTGCAGCATTGTTGTAAAAGTGCGAGACGGCCGGCCGATTAAGATAGAAGGAAATAGCCTTTCAAAAGTGACCATGGGTGGAACAAGTGCCCAAGTGGAAGCTTCTGTAATGTCTTTGTACGATAACTATCGCTTGCGCGGACCAAAAGCCGGTGCTGAAAATAAAGACTGGGAAAATTTAGATAAAGAAGTTATTAGCAAACTCGATGAAATTTCTGCTAAAGGTGGCCAGATTCGAATATTAAGTAACACAGTTCTTAGTCCAAGCACCAAAGCAGTTATCGATAAATTTAAGACGAAGTATCCAACCACTTCACACGTTCAATACGATCCTATTTCGAATTATGGAATTTTGAAAGCCAATAAAGAGTCGTTTGGCTCGGCTATGATTCCTTCTTACGATTTTAGCAAAGCAAAAGTAATTGTAAGCATTGGTGCCGATTTCTTAGGTACTTGGTTGTCGCCCATTGAGTTTACCAAGCAGTTTGCAGTAAACAGAGCAGTGACAGACGATAAAAAGGACATGTCGCGCCTGTATCAGTTCGAGTCTAATCTTTCTCTTACTGGTGCTAATGCAGATTATCGTTCCATGATCAAGCCTTCACAAGAAGGATTGGTGGTTGCCCAGATTTACAATATCCTTTCCGGCAACGGAGTTAAGAGCATCGATAAGATAACACATCTTGAAAAAGCAGCCGCTGAGTTAAAAGCAAATCAGGGTAAAGCCTTGGTAGTATGCGGTTCTAATGATAAGTCATTACAAGTAGTTGTTAATGCTATTAATAATTTATTGGGCAGCTACGGTTCAACCATTCTTCCAGATTCTCCCGTCAATTTCCGTCTGGGAAATGATGAAGAGATGGCAGGATTTGTTGCCGATGCGGTGGCAGGCAAAGTGGATGGGGTTATTTTCTATAACTGTAATCCGGTTTACGATTATCCAAAAGGAGATGCGCTGGCCACGTCATTGAAGAAGATGACGCTCAGTCTATCAACCTCAACAACGCCAGATGAAACTGCTTCCGAAGCAGGGTATATTGCTCCCGATCATCATTACCTGGAATCATGGAACGATGCTGAACCAAAATTGAATTCATTTAGCCTTTCGCAGCCCGCTATCAGTCCGTTATTTAAGACCAGGCAAGTTCAGGAAAGCTTGTTAGTATGGGCGGGTGAAGGCAAAACAGAATACTTCGCTTTCATTCAGGAAAATTGGAAAAATAGATTCTTCTCAGCTAGTGCTGGATTAGATTTCCAGACCTTCTGGGATAAATGTTTATATGATGGAGTGCATGATGTTAGTGCAGCCCCTCAAACTTATTCTTTTACTGGAAATGTTGAAGGCGCTTTATCAGCAATTTCCTCAACATACAAAGCTTCCAATACTGGATTTGAGTTAACGATTCACGAAAGTTATGGTGTGGGTAATGGTTCGCAGGCAAACAATCCGTTGCTTCAAGAATTGCCTGATCCTATTACAAAAGCAACCTGGGATCACTATGTTACTGTTGCGTTAAAAGACGCAACAGCGCTTGGAATTGAAAATGATTCTGAAGGAAGAACTCAATTAGTGAATCTGACTGCCAACGGAAAAACTGTTACCGTTGCTGCGCTTGTTCAACCAGGCCAAACACCAGGTACGTTGGGTATTGCCTTAGGCTATGGGCGCACGAAAGTGGGCAAAGTTGGGGAGAATATTGGAGCCAATACTTATCCAATGCTTTCAACTGGCGAAGCAATTGGTTTTAGTATTTTGAGTGGCGTTAAATTAGAGAAGACAGATCAAGCATTTCAATTAGCTCAAACTCAGACACATCAAACCTACATGGGTCGCGAGAATGTGATTCAGGAATCCATCCTTTCGGATTACGTAGCTGACCCTAAATATTGGAGAGATAAATCAGCAAAGGTTACTAAGTGGCAAGAGAAAGTTGAGCCAAGTACGCTTAGTATGTGGAAAGGTCACGAATACAAGAACCATCATTGGGGAATGTCTATTGACTTGAATACATGCACCGGTTGTGGCTCCTGTGTGGTTGCTTGTAATGTAGAAAATAACGTAGCCGTTGTTGGCAAGCAGGAAGTGATCAACCGCAGAGAAATGCATTGGCTGCGAATCGATCGCTACTATACAAGTGAAGCCGATGTTGAAGATTACAAAGGAATGGAGATCGCTTCAGAGAATCCGGAAGTGGTATTTCAACCGATGCTATGTCAGCATTGCAACAACGCACCATGCGAAACGGTTTGTCCGGTTGCGGCAACAACCCACAGCACTGAAGGCTTAAATCAAATGACCTACAACCGTTGTATTGGTACTCGCTATTGCGCAAACAACTGTCCATATAAAGTAAGACGGTTCAACTGGTTCAAGTATCATAACAACCGCCAATTTGTTGATTCTAACCCGGCCATGAACACGGACTTAGGTCGCATGGTATTGAATCCAGATGTTACCGTTCGCTCTCGAGGTGTAATGGAGAAATGTTCTTTCTGTGTGCAGCGCATTCAAGCTGGAAAGCTTACCGCGAAGCGTGAAAGAAGAACTGTTAAAGACGGTGAAGTGGTCACAGCCTGCCAGGCTGCTTGTTCAACAGGAGCAATTCTCTTTGGAGATATGAACGATCCTGAAAGCAAAATTAGCAAGTTGCTGCAGATCGAACATTATATAGAAGTTGAGAAAGAAGATGGTACGAAGGAAACCGTGTTTAATACCACTATCGATAAAAAGTATAACAACCCAAGAGCTTACAGGGTGTTGGAAGAAATTGGTGTGAAGCCAAACATCTTCTACCTCACCAAGATCAGGAACAAAGACAAAGTAAAAGAGAACGCATAGTTTTTAGAATAAGGAATTGATACGAAACTGAGTATGCAAGCAACTTCAACATTACGTGAATCTTTAATTACGGGTGGAAAAACCGTTCGGGATGTTTCCGAAGACATCAGCCGGCAGGTGGAGGGCAAACCGACACGTCTCTGGTGGATGGCCATGGGTATTTCCCTTGTGTTTTTAATGTTTGGTGTCTATTGTCTTACTACAGTTCTCTGGGAAGGCATAGGCATGTGGGGATTAAATAAAACGGTGGGTTGGGCTTGGGATATCACAAACTTCGTTTGGTGGGTAGGTATTGGTCACGCAGGCACATTGATTTCGGCCATCCTTTTACTGTTTCGTCAGAAATGGAGAATGTCAATCAACCGCGCAGCGGAAGCGATGACAATCTTTGCCGTTATCTGTGCGGCTACATTCCCGCTAGTACACATGGGTCGTTTATGGTTGGGATTGTACTGGGTACTACCTTTGCCAAACACCTGGGGTTCGCTGTGGGCTAACTTCAACTCACCGTTGCTCTGGGACGTATTTGCCATCACAACGTACTTCATCGTTTCATTGGTGTTTTGGTACATTGGTTTGATTCCTGATTTTGCGGTTATCCGCGATCGTGCCATTAGGATGGGTAATAACACGCGTGCTACCATTTATAATGCCTTAAGTTTTGGATGGGATGGAGCAGCAAAAACGTGGATGCGTTACGAATCAGTAGCGTTAATCCTCGCTGGTCTTTCAACACCACTTGTGCTTTCAGTTCATACCATTGTATCCTTCGACTTTGCAACCTCAGTGGTACCGGGTTGGCACACTACTATTTTCCCACCATACTTTGTGGCGGGCGCGATTTTCTCAGGCTTCGCTATGGTGCTCACGCTGTTGATTGTAACCCGCAAAGTGTTTAAGCTTGAAGATTACATTACGATCTATCACATCGAACTAATGAACATTGTAATCATCATTACAGGTTCAATTGTGGGAATTGCTTACATCACGGAGTTTTTTGTTGCGTGGTATGGCCAGGTACCCGCTGAGTATTATGCGTTCTATAATCGTGCTACCGGACCCTACTGGTGGGCCTATTGGTCTATGATGACGTGTAATGTTATTTCCCCGCAACTCTTTTGGTTCAAAAAAATACGCACTAACATCGTTTCCACATTTGTGCTCTCCATTATTGTGAACATCGGTATGTGGTTCGAGCGATTTGTAATTATTGTAACCTCTATTCACCGCGACTATCTGCCGTCAAGTTGGGCAATGTTTTATCCAACCATGTATGATGTGGGAGAGTACTTATTAACATTTGGCTTTTTCTTTACAGCCTTCTTCCTATTTGCTAAGTTTTTCCCGGTGATCAATATGGCTGAAGTAAAAAGTATTATTAAATCATCTTCTGAAAGGAAGCATTAATAACCTATGAGCAAGACGAGCGAAAATTATTTAGTGGGCATTTTTGACGATGAAGATATTTTACTTCATGGCGTAGAAGGAATTCGTGAGAAAGGCGTGAAAATACATGAAGTTTATACTCCTTTTCCTGTTCATGGCCTGGATGAAGTGCTAGGATATACACGTTCGCGTTTACCTATTGCTGCATTTCTGTTTGGCATGACGGGAACCATTCTTGCCTTGACCATGCAAATTTGGATGCTGGGCTATGACTGGCCCATGATTATCGGAGGAAAGAATTTTGTGTCACTACCTCCGTTCATTCCCGTAACATTTGAATTGACGGTGCTGCTCTCTGCATTGGGTATGGTAGCGACCTTCTTTATCGTAAGCGATATGAAGCCTTATAGAAAACCACGGTCGTACGATATTCGCAGCACAGACGATAAGCATGTAATGGCAATTGATTTGGCTGCAAACAAATTAAGTAAAGATGACATCAGCCGGATATTAAAGGATAACGGAGCATCAGAAGTAAATGAAAAGAACTTTTAATATGAGGCAAATACGTTTTGTACTAGGATTCTCTATGATAGCAGCGGCCACCCTACTGGTCGGCTGTAAAGCAGGTGGTGATAATCCAGGTCGGGAGTATGCTCCCAACATGTATCACTCAGTGGCGTACGAGGCGCTTACCCAAATAAAAGACAAAGAGATTGGAAAGTGGGTGAATTCTTTGGATAATGATCGTGGAGAGTATTATAACTCTAACGATTACAATCCATACGGTATGAATATGCGTTTACCTGTAGCTAACACTGTTCGGAGGAATCCAAATGGCTGGTTGCCCTACCGCGGTGCAAATGATACAACGGGTCTTCGGTTGTCAAATGAGTTGGTAAATCCATATGATGCTGCGCCAGCTATTTTAGCCCAGGGAAAAACCCTCTACGAAAGCAATTGCTTGCATTGCCATGGAGCGAAAGGTGCGGGCGATGGCAAAGTAGCTGATAAATATCCAGGTGTGGCCAATTTGACTGGTGATGCTTACAAAAAAATTACTGAAGGACATATATTCCATGTGATTACCTATGGAAAGGGTTTAATGGGATCACATGGCTCTCAAGTGAACGAAGAAGAGCGTTGGAAGATTGCCAAGTATGTAAAACAACTACAATCGAATTAAAACTTACTAGATATCAAACCAAATGGTAGCGGACGAACAGTATATTTTTAAGCCGGAAACAAAAAGAAGTATTTTCATTCTGTTGGGTGTCGGTATTCTTCTTTTTGTGGTAGGTGTTTTCATGGCTATGAACGCAGGTGATCACAACGCTGCAGAAGGTCATCATGCTTCAGTTGAAATTTCCAAAAGTCTAGTGGCAAGCACCGAACCTGCAGGGGAGGCCCCAGCCAAACATCACGAGACGCCTGTCTGGTTAAAAAAAATCTATTCTTCACTTTGGCATAACAATGTGTTTTTTACAGGCATGGGACTTATCGGGTTGTTCTTTGTAGCCATCCAATATGCAGCGCAGGCTGGTTGGTCGGCACCGATTAAACGAATTCCTCTTGCAATGGGGCAGTGGATTCCGTTTTCAGGTATTTTAACGTTGGTTCTTTGGTTCGTTGTAAAAGGAGATGTATTTCATTGGACTCATCATTCCTTGTACGATGTAGGTAATGCTGAAGAATTTGATAAAGTATTGAACGCCAAAAGTCCTTATTTCTTCTGGCCAATGCCTGCTGGTTTTTGGCTCCCAGTATTCTATATTCTTAGAATGGTTCTGTTCTTTTCACTTTGGTATTGGTTTTATACTCTTATAAAAAGGAAAATGTTGGCTGAGGATATTGAAGGTGGAATATCGAATTGGACCTCTGCAAGAAAATGGTCGGCCATCTTCTTAGTTTTCTTTGGCTACAGCTCTTCAGTTGCAGCATGGGATTGGGTAATGAGCATCGACCCACATTGGTTTAGCACCATGTTCGGTTGGTATGTGTTTGCAAGCTGGTGGGTAGCAGGGTTGGCAATGATTGCTTTGATCGTTGTAAATTTAAAAGAGGCTGGTTACTTGAAAATGGTTAATGCCAATCACCTCCACGACTTAGGAAAATTCATTTTTGCGTTTAGTATTTTTTGGACGTACATCTGGTTTTGCCAGTTTATGTTGATCTACTATGCCAATATTCCCGAAGAAACTGTATACTTCATTGAACGAATTAAGAATGCTCCGTATTCTTGGATATTTTATTTGAATCTAATCTTAAACTTCGTGCTTCCATTCTTGTTATTAATGACACGGGATGCTAAGCGACACATGTCTATGTTGAAAGTAGTTTGTCCGATTGTGATTGTAGGTCACTGGTTTGATTTCTATAATATGGTAACACCGGGCGTAATGCAGTATAACGGAGGATTGGGATTGTTAGAAATTGGATTGGCTTGTGTATTCTGTGCAATGTTTTTGTTTGTTGCCCTTAATGCACTTTCTAAAATGCCTTTGGTAGCTAAGAATGATCCGATGATGGAGGAGAGTTTGAATCATCACATTTAATTTGGAAACACTGAATAAAGAAAAAGTATGATGAGTTTGATAATTGGTTTGGGGGTAGTGCTGGTGCTGGGCATACTCTACCTGATTTTCAGGATAGGAAACCTTGTTGGGTTGGTAAAAGGAAAAGAAGAGGAAGACGGTTCTTCATGGAATACGATCAATGCTTATCTGATGCTTTTCTTCATGATTGGTGGTTTGGGTTGGTTTTTTTGGTATTCCTATGTTCATTTTGAAGGGTATACATTGCCTGTTGCTTCTGAACACGGTGCAGTAACAGATTATCTTTTTTGGGTAACGATGGCCGTTACTGTAGTAGCCTTTGCCGTTATTTTTATCGCCATGTTCTGGTTTACCTTTAAATATAGGTATCAAGAAGGAAGGAAAGCGACATTTTTTGCTGATGACCATCGGCTTGAAATCGCTTGGACGATTGTGCCAGCGATCGTTTTAGCGCTGTTGGTTTTTAGTGGATTAAAGGCTTGGAGTGATATTACAGGGCCCGCTTCAAAAGATGCCTATGTGATCGAGATGATAGGCCAGCAATTTTTGTGGACCGCTCGTTATCCGGGAGTTAAAGATAAAATGCTTGGAAAGCAGAATTATAGAATGATCGATGCCTCGAATGAAATGGGTCTCGATTTATCCGACAAAAATTCCTTTGATGATTTTAAATCTCTCGAGTTACACTTGCCTAAGGGTAAAGAAGTTCAACTGATGATTCGTGCGAAAGATGTTTTACATAGTGTGTTTCTACCACACTTCCGGTTGAAGATGGATGCGGTGCCAGGCATGTACACAACCTTTAAGTTTATTCCAACTAAATCAACTGCTGACATGCGCGAAGAGACAGGCAATCCTAATTTCAACTACGAAATGGCGTGCACTGAGGTCTGTGGTCGTGGTCATTTCTCAATGCGTTTCCCGGTTTTTGTACACGACACTGTTGAGGATTATGAAAACTGGATGGCTTCGCAAGAGGCATGGTTGAAGCAGAACCCTGATTATTTAAAACGGGTTCCGGCTAATTTAAGAGAGGCGGCAATTATTAAATCAGGTATTCCGGTTGATAGCAAGGAGGCGATATTGGCAGCTCCGGTTACCGTTACATTAAACTAAGATATTTGGATCATGGCAACAATAGACTTACATCCCACTTCAACAACTGAGCATCATGACGATCATGGGCATGACCACGCTCATCATGGAAATTTTTGGACTAACTATGTTTTCTCTGAAGATCATAAAGTAATCGCGAAGCAGTTCTTGATTACCGGTATGGCCTGGGCACTGATTGGAGGAACGCTATCGGTACTTTTCAGATTACAATTAGGTTTTCCAAATGCTGACTTGTCTTGGTTGAAGCCAATTCTTGGTGGTTGGTTAACACCCGAAGGAAAAATTGATCCTGAATTTTATTTGGCATTGGTAACGATGCATGGAACGATCATGGTGTTCTTTGTGCTTACGGCCGGGTTGAGCGGTACGTTTAGTAATTTTCTGATTCCACTTCAGATCGGTGCGCGCGATATGGCCAGTGGTTTCATGAACATGCTGTCATACTGGTTCTTCTTTGTTTCAAGCGTAATCATGTTTACTTCGTTATTCATTTCAACGGGTCCGGCTTCGGGCGGATGGGTAATCTATCCGCCATTGAGCGCATTGCCTCAAGCTATGCAAGGTTCTGGTTTAGGCATGACGTTGTGGCTGGTTGCTATGGCTATTTTTATTGCCAGTTCTTTATTAGGTAGCATTAACTATATCTCAACGGTAATTAACATGCGTACTAAAGGCATGTCATTCACAAAATTGCCGTTAACTATTTGGGCTTTCTTTTTCACCGCTATCATTGGTATTCTTTCATTTCCGGTTTTATTTGCAGCTGCGTTGTTGCTGATTTTTGATAGAAGTTTCGGCACCAGTTTTTATCTGTCTGATATTTATATTGGTGGCGAGGCGCTTCCTAATCAAGGAGGTAGTCCGATTTTGTTCCAGCACTTATTCTGGTTCTTAGGCCACCCCGAAGTGTACATTGTGTTGTTGCCCGCATTGGGTATCACCTCTGAAATTATTGCTACTAATTCGCGCAAGCCAATCTTTGGTTATAAAGCGATGGTTGGTTCTATGTTGTTTATTGCCATCCTATCGTTTGTTGTTTGGGCGCATCATATGTTCGTTACCGGAATGAATCCTTTTTTGGGGTCAATCTTTACTCTATTAACATTGATCATTGCAGTGCCTTCGGCCGTGAAAATTTTTAACTACGTAACAACTCTCTGGAAAGGCAACATCAAATTCACTGCGGCCATGTTGTTTTCAATTGGCCTTGTATCATTCTTCTTAACAGGAGGTATTACAGGAATATTTTTGGGTAATTCGGCCATTGACATTCAGTTGCATGATACTTATTTCGTTGTTGCTCACTTCCATTTGGTAATGGGCAGCGCGTCCTTCTTCGGAATGGTTGCTGGTGTTTATCATTGGTTCCCTAAAATGTTTGGTCGTATGATGGATGAAAAACTCGGATACATACACTTCTGGTTAACATTTGTGGGCGTTTACCTAGTGTTCTTTCCAATGCACTATATTGGTATTGCGGGGTTCCCTAGAAGATATTATTCATGGACAAACTTCGAGACCTTCAGTGGCTTTGCAGACTTAAATATGTTGGTGAGCATTGCCGCCATCATGACGATGTCTGCTCAGTTTATTTTCCTGTTCAATTTTATCTACAGCATTTTCCGCGGTAAGCAAGCATCTGCAAACCCTTGGGACTCTAATACATTAGAGTGGACAACCCCAAGAAATCCCGGACACGGAAACTGGCCTGGAGAAATCCCAACGGTGTATCGCTGGCCATATGACTACAGCAAGCCTGGGGCTAAGGATGACTATATTCCACAGCATATTCCATATTCTGAAACTCCCGAATCTAACTTACCGCATGAGAACGAACTCATTAAGCTGGAAATGGAAGAGAATGCGATCGTAGTAGAACCCAAGCATCACTGATTCGCTTAACGAACCTATTGAACTCAACAGCGACCAAAGGATATAGAAAGCTTTGTCTTTCGACTTTAGTCGCTGTTTATTTTTTAATACTGGCGGGAGGCATTGTGCGCACCACGGGATCGGGGATGGGCTGCCCAGATTGGCCAAAGTGCTTTGGTACTTGGATTCCCCCTACATCAGTTAATCAGTTGCCTTCCGACTACAAGGAAAAATTTGCAGCTCTTCGCGATAATAAAAATCAAAAATTTGCCCGCTACCTCACGGTTTTAGGATTTAAAAAAACAGCCAACGCGATTTTGACGGATGATTCAATTTTGGTTGAAGCAGATTTTAATGTTGTTAAAACCTGGATTGAATACGTAAATCGTGTTTTAGGTGTGGTTATAGGTTTCTTGATTGTAGCCCTTTTTTTTCGCTCTACTAAATTTCGCAAAGCGAGACCATCTTTATTTTGGGTTGCATTGGCGACCCTAATTTTAGTTATCGTTCAGGGTTGGTTTGGCTCTATAGTCGTATCAACTAATCTTACCTCGTGGACCATCACAATTCACATGCTGTTGGCATTCGTGTTAATTGCATTACTGGTTTGGCTTTATATAAATAGTGGGGAACAGCAGCCAATAATTGTTGTTCCCAGCCTTAAAGTGATTTTAGTGGTTTGCATGATGTTGCTTTTATGTCAGGTAATTTTGGGTACGGAGGTCAGGGCCTCGATTGATCGGGTTTCTTCATTGTTGATTCCTAGAGAAAACTGGATTTCCTCGGTGTGGGCCGAGTTTGTTATTCATCGATCTTTTTCCTGGATAGTGATTATTTTTAACGGTTTTTTAGTGGTGAGGTTGGTTAAAACTACCGGCCGGAATCCTTTAACAGTAAGCCTTATCCTGTTAATTTTGCTCACTGTGTTGACGGGTGTCGGAATGGCCTATTTGGCGGTTCCGGCAGTTTTACAACCCATTCATTTATTGTTGGCCACGGTCACTTTTGGTGTTCAGTTTTTATTGTTTTTAAGGCTCAAAATGAGCCAATCGAATTTTTAGGTAAACAAAATATGATTTCTAATATTCAACCCGTTTCCGGATTAACCTCGACCCTTTTTAAGGCGAAAGCCTACATTGAGTTATTGAAGGTTAGGCTTTCCCTGTTAGTCGCCTTTTCCTGTGCTTTTGGTTATGGATTGGCAACGCGCGGCAGTGTGAATTGGGAAGTACTTGCGATGTTATTCCTGGGTGGATTTTTGCTTTCCGGTGCTTCGGGTGCCATTAATCAGATTCTTGAAAGGGATTTTGATAAGCTAATGACGCGCACCCAAAACAGGCCAATCCCAACAGGTAGATTGAGTTTAACCGAAGCAAATATTTTTGCGGGTATTTGTTTGATGCTGAGTTTATTCATTTTGTGGGTTTATACAAATCCACTCACTGTGTTGCTATCATTCGTTTCGATGGTGTTGTATAGCTTTGTTTATACACCCCTAAAGCGGGTAGGCCCTATAGCTGTTTTTGTTGGCGCTATTCCAGGCGCGTTGCCTCCGCTATTAGGCTGGATTGCAGCAACAGGATCGATTTCGCATGAAGCTTTAATTATTTTTGGGATCCAATTTATCTGGCAGTTTCCGCACTTCTGGGCAATTGCCTGGGTGGCCGATGATGATTATAAAAAGGCTGGATTCAAGTTGCTTCCTTCAGGCGGTGGCAAAGATCATAATACAGCAGTTCAAATAATGATCTATACGCTATTCCTGATTCCTTTGGGTTTGTTACCCGCTAAGTTTGGGATCACCGGGCTAGATTCAGCCATAGTTGCAACGCTATGCGGAGCTGCATTTTTTGCTCAAACGTTTTCACTTTTGAAAACAGGAAGCCGCCAATCTGCGTTAAGAATAATGTTCGGTTCGTTTTTGTATTTACCGATTGTGCAGATTGCTTATTTATTAGATAAACTTTAAGGGAAAGAAATGGAGAAGTCGATGTCAACAGATTTTAAGATTGTAGAAGAGCCAAAGCAACCCATCTCAATGAATCCAAAGAAATTTGGGATGTGGTTATTTATTGGCAGTGTGGTGATGTTATTTGCGGCTCTTACGTCAGCCTATATCGTGAGGCAAGCGGAAGGCAATTGGTTAGTATTTGAGTTGCCTATCTTATTCACCATTTCATCTATTGTAATTTTCGTCAGTAGTATTACGATGCATGGAGCCTACCTCGCTGCCAAAAAAGACAACCTCGAAACGGTAAAAATTCTGATTACGATAACGACAGTTTTAGGGCTTGCGTTTTTGGTCTTGCAATTTGAAGGCTGGAAGGATTTGGTTGCCCGGCAAGTTTATTTAGTTGGAAATCCCTCCGGTTCATTCATCTATATTATTACCGGTCTGCATGGTCTGCATTTAATTAGTGCCGTCATCTTTTTGCTGATTGTCATGGTGTCCACCTATCGTTACCGAGTTCATTCAAAAAACCTGAATCAGATAGAAATCTGCGTAACCTATTGGCATTTTTTAGGCGGCCTTTGGCTATATTTGTTTGTATTCCTATTATTGTATCGATAAACTTAATTCCTGATTATGGATCACAGCACAGCCACAGCAGTTTCTGAAAAAAGCGTTTGGGATGGCGGAGTTTCACCGATGGGCGCTAGCTACGGTAAGCTGATGATGTGGTTCTTTCTACTTTCTGATGCATTTACGTTTTCCGGGCTACTGATTACCTATGGGTTAGTTCGCTCTTCACACCCTGCATGGGAAGGCGTGCGTGAAGAGTATGTTTTTTCAACAGAATATTGGCCAATTCCGGAGCGTGTTTTTGAAGCAGTTCCGTTTTTGCATGGTATATCGTTGCCACTTGTTTTTGTTGGCATCATGACCTTCATTTTGATTATGAGTTCAGTTACGATGGTACTGGCAGTTGAGGCAGGCCACCGCATGGACCGTAAAGCAGTTGAAAAATGGATGCTTTGGACAATCTTAGGTGGTGCTACTTTTTTAGGGTGCCAAGCCTGGGAGTGGACGCACTTTATTGTTGGCACAGAAATTCCAACAATAAAAGATGTCTTTAATGTTAAAACCGGGGTATGGGATAAAATAAATGTTTTCGGTGCTAATCTTCATGTAAACCAATATGGTCCGCAGGGCTTTGCAGATTTCTTTTTCTTTATTACAGGATTTCACGGCTTTCACGTTTTTAGTGGGGTGATGTTAAATTTCCTTATCTATTATAATACAGTTACAGGTGTGTATGAACGCAGAGGCCATTATGAAATGGTTGAAAAAGTTGGTTTGTATTGGCACTTTGTAGATTTGGTTTGGGTATTTGTATTTACATTCTTTTATCTTGTATAAATAAAATAGTATGGCACATCACTCACACGAGCCGCTGGTAACGGTTCTTCCACCTGACAAAGAGAAGATTAAAAGGCTTTGGAAAGTAGCCGGAATCTTAGGATTAATTACGGCAGTAGAATTTGCTATTGCCTTCCTATGGCCACACGGGGTTTCAAAGACTGCGATATTTGTAATCTTAACCATCGTTAAGGCTGGTTATATCGTTGGTGAATTCATGCACCTTCGGTACGAGGCTAAATTTCTCTTTTGGGCTGTTCTTGTTCCGATCTTATTTATAATCTGGATGTTGGTAGCTTTTGTTTATGAAGGGATGAAGATGCCCGTGTTCTTGTAGAATTTTAAGACTTGCTGAGAATAATAAAGAAGGCTAAGGTGAAGAACTTTAGCCTTCTTTGTGTGTTGATACTATATCCATGTTAAAGAAACTGATTTACCTTTTCCTTGCTTTGCTTTTACCCATAGGGGTCTTTCTTTTTCTGAAAGCGTTTGGGCAGAATGAATTTACTATTCCTGTTTACTTTGAAAATGAGATGGCTGAGTATTCAACCTCTTGTCAATACGAATATACAATGCCTTATTTAGTGCCAGACTCAGTCATGAAAGCCGTTGGCTGGAAAGGGGAATCAGTGGCATTAATTATTGCAAATCAATCCTCAGAGGTAAAAAAAAATCTTAGACATTTGACTGAAGAGTTTGAGCCAGGTGACTTCCAGCTAATTTCTTCAGATGAAACCAATGAGTGGGATAGGTGGTATTCGTGTTTCTTCTTTTTAAAGAAGCCGTGGTCGGCAGTATTGATTGATACCGATCGGAAAATAAGAGGCTATTATGCGCCAAATTCCCGTGAGGAGTTGGATCGACTGATTGTTGAAATGAAGATTTTGTTAAAGCAGTATTGAATCTTGCTGGCGCAAGATACTTTTGTCGCTAAGGCGCAACGATATGTTTCAATTTGAAAATTTATTTAAGAAAAATCTCTGCATCCTTGCGTCATGGCGGTAACATGTGAATTCAGGTAACTAAAGTTAAAATGATAGAAAACAAAGATCCCTATCGTAAATTAATAATTGTACTCTCAGTGGTGTTGCCGCTTGCGGTGGCGGTTCTATTCCGTGTGAAGATTCCGGGTTACGATTTTAGTTTTCTGCCTCCGATTTACGCAACCATCAACGGGATAACCGCGGTGTTATTGATTACAGCGGTTATTGCTATTAAAAGCAGAAAGCGAGCATTGCACGAAAATCTAATGAAAACCTGCATCGGTCTTTCCGCGCTATTTCTTGTCATGTATGTGGTTTATCATATGACGAGCGATTCCACTCCTTTTGGAGGTGAAGGCTGGGTTCGAAACGTTTATTTCTTTATTTTAATTACTCATATTGCCTTATCTGTGATTGTCGTGCCTTTTGTGCTTTTCACGTTTTCGAGAGCGTTATCAGGTAATTTTGAAAGGCACAAGGCTTTGGCTAAATTTACATTTCCAATTTGGCTTTACGTAGCCATAACAGGTGTAATTGTCTATCTGCTGATTAGTCCTTATTATGTTTAATGTTATTCATATGAAAGTGAGTGGGGGAGTTAAGATTTTTGTTTCAGCTTTTTTGTTTTTGCTGATTTCAATTGGGACAAATGCCCAATGTGCCATGTGTCGTGCATCGCTCGAGAACAATGTAAGCAATGGAAATATTGGCATTGCCGCAGGCATAAACTTCGGAATCCTTTACTTGTTTGTAGCACCTTATACCGTAATTGGATTGATTGCTTTCTTTTGGTATCGCGCAAGTAAAAAAAATAGCCGAAATGAGTTCACCAAACGCCCTGTGGCAAGGTAAATGCCCACGCTGTCATCAGGGTAGTATTTTTAAATTTCCATTTACTCGAATTAGTAAGTTCGCAGAGATGAATGCTGAGTGCTCAAATTGCCAGGCATCGTTTATGCCTGAACCTGGTTTTTATTTCGGTGCTTTGTTTGTGAGTTACGCCTTCAATGTGGCAATTATGACTGCTGTATTTGTTATACTATATGTCCTGGTAAAACCACCTGATTGGGTTTACGGAGCATCACTTGTTCTAGTCTCGATTTTATTTATACCAATTAGTTTCCGGTATTCCAGAATCCTATTTCTATACTGGTTTGGTGGCCTTCAGCATAAGTAATCTTCGAACAGATTTCTTACTTTTAAGTATTACCTGCCGTGAATGCGTAATCTTTGGCTAATAGTCCTATTTGTACTATCACTTGCTTGTGCTGTTATAAGCATTGGGTTGGGATTTATTCAGAATAATTCAAAAGAATCAGTTGCTCACAATATTTCTACGAAGCTGGCCGTAAGTCTGGGTGAGTTGGATCGAGAGCAAACAAAAATTGGTGAAAATCCGGCTGGTATTGTTTGGTCATCCTTGAAAGGCTCACATTTTTTAGTGGATAACGTGCGCATAAAAGCCTGGAGCAAAAATGATTTTTTGCCTGATGTAAGAGTACTCCAGGATTCATTTGATATTCGGTTGCTGCAAAACTCTTCCGGTGATTTTCTCTTGAAGAAAAGAGTTTTAGCTAACTCTCAGTTCTTGTTAGCGGTATTGCCACTCCATAAAAAATATCCGATTGTAAATAAATATCTTTCACCACAATGGAATCAGGCTTTGTTCCAGGATTTCGCTGGTAGAATTACTAATGTTGATGTCGCTTCAGGTGCACTAGTGAGTTTTAAAGGACGGCCTATTTTTAAAATTTTTCCCTTAGAAGTCACAGCAAAACAGGGTAAAGCTTCACTCATAGTTGTGTCACTGGCTTTTATCTTATTCTTGATCGGGTGCATTCTTTTACTTTTCAAGTTGCACAACCAACGAAAGCAGCAAACCGTTTTTCTGATTGCTATCAGTTTGTTTGCAGCACTTCGCGTTTTGATGCTAGCCATTAATTTTCCTGTTCGTTGGTACTCAGCGCCAATTTTCAGTGCACAGGAGTTTGCTTCTTCCAGTTATAATGCCTCGTTGGGCGATTTGTTTTTAAACTCGCTCGGGGTCATGTTTTTGTGCGTTTATGTATTCTTTACCTATTCAAACTGGCCTCTTGTTAGGAGATTGCTTAAAACGAAAGGGCTAGTAAGAGTAAGTTGGGGTGGACTTTTTATTTTGATGACTTTTTTTTCGTTTCTGTTTCCGTTTCTGTTTATTGAAACTATCTTCCACAACTCACGCATCTCATTAGACATAACACAAACCTTAACTTTTGATTTGCTTAGGACTCTTTCATTTAGCGCTGTTGTGCTCGGTACAATTGGTTCATTTTGTTTTACTCACGTTTTTTCAAAGATTGCAAGAACGCTCGTTCCCAACCCCGGTCATTTTATAGGCGCTTTATTGGTAGGGGGTCTTTTTTTTATTGGCTATTTCGTAAGTGAGTCGCGGGAATACTGGATTACGTTGTTCATTGTGGTACCTTATATCATTATACTTTATGCTACCAAACTGGGTTCCTCACTTAGTCGCATATCCTACGTCACATTTTTATATTTATTTTTTGCAGTGTCAGCTTATAGTGTTCAAGGTGCTTTAAGTGTAAAGCGATTTGTTGAAGAAGAACGTGTTGAATCTCAATTCAGGTTTGCCTCCAGCTATCTGATTGGGCGAGATGTTTTCGCAGAATACCTGCTCAATGAAAGTTCTCTAAGAATTGCGAAGGACGCCTATATCCAAAACCGGTTGACAAGTCCCTTCTTGAGTAAGTTACCAGTAAGGCAGAAAGTAAAGCAAGTTTTTCTAAACTCTTACTTCGACCGATACGATGTAAAAATCCTTTTATTCAACGCGGCAAAAGAGCCATTGGATGATCAGGCACCTGGCGGATTCTCTCCATACGAAAATGAACTGCTGAAGCTAAGTTCCGGTAGTGATTATAAAGGGGTTCATTTTATTCGTTCAGAAGGTGTTCAAACAGGAAAACGATATTTTGCCGTTGTACCAATTTTTCGATTTGATCAACCAATTGGTTTTGTTGTTCTCGATTTATCATTGAAACGGATTATTCCGCAAAATGTGTTTCCCGAGTTATTGGTGGATAGTCGATTCAACGAATATTTTGAGAATCGCGACAAGAGTTTTGCCTTTATCTCTGATAAATCTATTCTTAGCAGCTTTGGTAATTTTAATTATGAGAAAGAGTTTGACTTCTCTTTGCTCTATAACCGAGAGTTTTACAAAGATGGAATTATAGAGAATGGCTTTATACAAAGCGGGAGCGAGGAAGAATCTGGCCGGGTGGCAGTAGTCACGTCATTGGCTTATCCTGTTTTTTTTGTTCTCACTAATTTTGCTTTCTTTTTTGTTCTGGGCATTTTTGTGATTGGTTTTGGAGTGGCGCTATACGGGCTGTACGCTTGGATTAACGGACAACAAATAAATTATGCGGCTCGTATCCAACTGTATATATACATGGCGTTTGCCCTCCCGTTGGTTATTGTTACGGTCACTACACTAAATCGGGTTAGCCATTCAGCAGAAAATCAATTGAAAAATGATTTTATAAATAAGTCGAGATTGCTAGGTGAGAACATTGTGCCCACGCTTTCTTCCTACTGGGCCGATCCTGATAATATGCGGAGTGAATTGGAGAATCAGGTTGTAAATGTTGCCCGGTTTTCGAATGTGGATGTTTCTATATATGATCCTTCGGGGATGACAGTGGTATCCAGCCAACCAGTAATTGTTGAAAACCAACTTACATCTGGTCTTATGAATCGGGAAGCTTGGGAACGGATTTTCGGGTCCGGAGATAATAGTTTAATCCTCAATGAAAAAATTGGTAGCCTCGTGTTTAATAATTCTTATTTCGGTTTGAAATCTTCGGAGTCAGGTGCTTTGATCGGTGTGCTTAGTGTTCCGTTTTTTGAGTCAGCACTTTCCTTGGAGACAACTCAAATAAGTGTACTTGCGAATATCTTAACGGTGTTCGTGTTGATTTTTATTTTATTTACAATCCTGTCTTTTTTTGCGGTCAACTCACTCACGTTCCCACTTCGATTCATTACCCGCACGTTAAGCCGCACCACCCTTTCGGGAACTAATAAACCTTTAGAGTGGAAATCCAATGATGAAATTGGTTTGATGGTGACAGAATACAATCGAATGCTCGAAAACCTTGAGCAAAGTAAAATTGAATTAGCGCGAAGCCAAAAGGAAAGCGCTTGGCGCGAGATTGCCAAGCAAGTAGCGCATGAAATAAAGAATCCGCTTACGCCCATGAAACTTACGTTGCAACAGATGGAACAATCGATTATGCATGGTGAATTTGGGCAAGAAAAAGGCAATCAATCGATTAGAGTTCTCCTTACTCAGGTTGAAATCTTGAATGACATTGCATCCTCCTTTAGCTCTTTTGCCCGCATGCCAGCGCCTATCTTGCAGCGCATCGAACTGATTCAACTTGTGCGGAAGAGCGCTGCTTTGTTTACAAACTACGAAGGCGGTGAAGTGCTCTTTCAGTACACAGGTGATTCCCTCTATTTGAATGGCGATGAGCAATTACTGAGTCGAGTATTCTCAAATATTATTCTCAATGCGTTTCAAGCTGGAGACGGAAAGCAAATAAAAGTAGAGGTTATTGTTAAGCGAGTGTACAATGATGTTTCAATCAGTTTTGAAGACAATGGAAATGGAATTGATGTGCAACTGAAAGATAAAATCTTTGCTCCTTATTTTTCTACAAAAAAATCTGGCTCTGGTTTAGGTTTGGCTATTGCCAAGCAAGGGATAGAACAAAGTGGAGGTGAAATTTGGTTTGAGTCTGAAGTGGGTAAGGGTACTACTTTTTTTGTTAGGTTTAAGTTAGTGATCTAACCGCAAGGGCGCGAAGTCGCAACGACAATTAAAACTAAGGCTTTTTAGGATTTGTAATCCCGAAGCCGGAATAAAATAGATTTCAAATTTAAGTCACCTGTAGATCGGCATTGCAAATGCCGACCAGCACAATAATATAAACCTTGCGCCTCTGCGCCCTTGCGGTTCATCTTCCTAATTCGTTTTAAGACTCCTCATGATCTTGTTTGTAAAAACAAAATCGTCCAACTCTTTTAGGCCAGAGTGGGTAATGTCTTTATTGGTGCCATCCCAAAGTTTGTGGCCTTTGTAAAGAAACATGATCTGTTCGCCAATACCCATTACCGAATTCATGTCATGTGTTACCACGATGGTGGTGATATCAAACTCGTGTGTGATTTCCATAATGAGTTCATCAATTACGATGGAAGTTTGCGGATCTAACCCAGAGTTAGGTTCATCGCAAAAAAGATAATTTGGATTATTAACAATGGCGCGAGCAATGCCTACGCGTTTTTTCATACCCCCGCTAATTTCAGAGGGCATTTTTTTGTTTACGCCATCAAGCCCAACTCGGTTGAGGCAAAAATTAACACGTTCTATTTTTTCTGAAGCCGGCAAGGTGGTAAGAATGTTAAGTGGAAACATAACGTTCTCTTCTACATTCTTTGAATCAAATAATGCACCGCCTTGAAAGAGCATCCCGATCTCTCTTCTAATTTCGGATCTCATGTCCTTATCTGCCTCCGTGAAGTTACGAAGGTCATAAAATACATTTCCCGTGTCGGGAGGCAATAGCCCAACAATGCATTTAAGAAGTACGCTTTTTCCAGTTCCGCTTGCACCAATAATCAAATTGGTCTTACCTTTTTCAAAGCCACCACTGATGCCTTCCAATATTGTTTTATCTCCAAACGATTTTGAAATATTGTTAATCTTAATCATAACTATAACATGAGGTATGCCAAGAAATAGTCGGCCAACAGGAGAGCGATAATACTTGTTGTTACTGCCTCCGTGCTAGCTATTCCTACTTCTAACGCTCCGCCCTGAGTATAATATCCTTTAAAGGAGGAGATGGATGCAATCAGAAAAGCAAATACGAATGATTTTACCATGGCAAACGTGATGAAAAACTCATTGAACGAATACCGAATTCCATAAATGTATTCAGTTGGTGTCAACAATCCTGTAAGGGTGCCAACAAGATAGCCGCCAAATAAGGCACAAATACCTGAAACAATTACTAATAACGGATACATCAAAATGGACGCAACAATCTTAGGTAAAACGAGGTAGGAAGCAGCATTTATGCCCATTACCTCGAGCGCATCTATTTGCTCTGTGATACGCATCGTTCCCAATCCGCCAGACATGCTTGATCCAACTTTGCCAGCATAGATGATGGCCATAATAGTGGGAGCCAATTCTAAGATTGTCATTTCACGCACCACGTTGGAGATAATAAATCTTGGTACGAATGGACTCACCAGATTGGCACCAGTTTGCAGCGTAGTTACTGCGCCTATAAATGTGGAAACTAGTACAAAGAGCAGGATAGACTTAACCCCAATTTGAACGCACTCTTCAAGAGTTAGCGTATAGTAGGTTTTGAAAGTTTCGCGCCTGACGAACAGCGAACCCAGAAAAATCATGTACTTACCAAAACCCTTCATGCAGTAAACTTCAAGTGCTATATTGCTCAAAGATAAAATAATTTCTCATGAACAAATTGATTGTAGTTACTGGAGGCACAAAGGGTATTGGTCGGGCTATTTTAGAGAAATTTGCCGCTCATGGATTTGACGTTGCCACTTGTGCCCGCAATCAGTCAGATCTCGATCAATTAAAGCGCGATTTTGAAAAGAAGTTTAAATCACAAGCTTTTGTAATGTCAGCTGACCTGTCCGATAGAACCCAGGTAAAAAGATTTACTGACTTTGTGAGTAATCTTAACAGGCCTGTTGATGTATTAGTAAACAATGCCGGCTATTTTGTGCCTGGCCAAATCATGGATGAGCCGGATGGCACGTTGGAAGGAATGATAGAAGGGAACCTGTATAGTGCCTATTATACAAGTCGAGGATTGATTGGCAATATGAAGACGATCAAATCTGGCCATATCTTCAATATGTGCTCGATTGCTAGTATAATGGCCTATCCAAATGGTGGCTCATATGCCATTTCAAAGTTTGCTCTATTTGGGTTTTCAAAGGTTTTGCGAGCCGAACTAATGGAATTCAATATTCGGGTAACGGCAGTGCTTCCGGGAGCCACCAAAACTGAAAGTTGGGCTGCCAGTCCTTTGCCAGAAAATCGGTTTATGAAGCCTGAGGACGTGGCTGAGGCAATTTTTTCGGCCTATTCATTATCTCCAAACAGTGTTGTCGAAGAAATACTAATCAGACCTCAATTGGGCGATATTTAGCACTGATATGAGCCGATCTTAAGTTTCCCAGTTGCTGAACAAAAGTCCCTTTCAAAGGGTTATTTTTGTATTAAATTATTTCAGTTGTGACTACACAAATTATTCAATTAAAACAGTATTGTAATAGCCTTGTAAGTTATAGCCGGAGAAAGACCCGGGTTGTGAACATTGGTGGTTTACCCATGGGTGGAGACAATCCGATTCGCATCCAATCTATGACAACCATTGATACAATGGATACAAAAGGATCGGTGGAACAAACGATTAGAATGGTAGAGGCAGGGTGTGAGTATGTTCGCATTACAGCCCCAAGTATCAAAGAGGCGCAGAATCTTGAGGTTATAAAAAAAGAGTTGCGCAATCGCGGATACAATGTTCCACTCATTGCCGACATACACTTTACACCAAACGCAGCTGAACTTGCTGCACGCTTGGTCGAGAAAGTGCGGGTGAACCCAGGCAATTATGCGGACAAGAAACGGTTTGAAGATATTGCCTATACAGACGCTTCTTATCAGGATGAGCTAGATCGTATTCGTAAAAAGTTTAGTCCACTCGTTAAGATTTGTAAAGAATATGGAACTGCGATGCGCATTGGTACTAACCATGGGTCGCTCTCAGATCGGATAATGAGTCGCTATGGCGATACACCACTGGGCATGGTGGAATCGGCACTTGAGTTTCTGCGTATCTGCGAGGATCTAAATTATTACGAGATAGTACTGTCGATGAAGGCCAGCAATCCACAAGTGATGGTTCAAGCCTATCGTTTGCTGGTTCAAAAATTAGATGAAGAAAAATTTCAACCATACCCATTACATTTGGGGGTAACTGAAGCCGGGGATGGTGAAGATGGCCGTATAAAATCTTCCGTGGGCATTGGTACTTTATTGGAAGACGGACTGGGAGATACCATTCGGGTTTCGCTAACCGAAGAACCTGAGGCTGAGGTGCCGGTAGCACAAGAGCTTGCCAATCGATATCTGAATCGGAAGAGTTCTTATTCAATTCCGGAGATTAACAACTATCCGATCGATCCTTTCTCATATACAAGAAGACATACGCAGGAGGTTCAGAATTTTGGAGGACATCAAGTGCCACGGGTGATCGCGGATTTTTCAACGAAAGAAAAAATAACCGTGGCCTCATTATTTGCGCTGGGATATCAATACTCAGTGCCGCTTGATAAGTGGAACATTACCGACATGGCATGTGACTATATCTTTTTAGGAGAGAAGAATATTGATTTTGAAATCCCGGGTACTTTAGGTTTGATTTACAATCATGCTAGCTGGCTAAAAAATAAAAACAAGCCGCGTTCTTATCCATTTATTGTTCCTAAAGATTATTTGTCGGGTGTAGAAACATCTCCACAATTAAATTTTATCTATACCCAATTGAAAGATATTTCAGATGAACTAGTAGCGAAACTAAAAAGTGATTCAACCGCAGTTTTGCTGATTGATACTTACAATGATCATGGACTTGCTGAGCAACGAAGATTATTTGTTGAGTTATTGGAACGTGGCTGCACTACGCCTGTCGTAATAGGCAGAGCCTATGCAGATTTAGGTTCTGATCAACTACAACTTTATGCAGCTACCGACATGGGTGGACTTCTTATTGATGGATTAGGCGATGGATTATTTATTGCAGCTGAGCATTGTGGTTCCGATAAGATGATTAACGAAACTGCTTTTGGGATTTTGCAGGCAACACGTACCCGCATCTCAAAAACAGAATATATCTCTTGTCCTTCTTGCGGCCGCACGTTATTTGATTTGCAAGAAACAACAGCCAAAATCAGGTCGCGGACAAGTCATTTGAAAGGAATTAAAATTGGTATCATGGGGTGCATAGTAAATGGCCCTGGTGAAATGGCTGATGCAGATTATGGGTATGTAGGTTCAGGTCCCGGTCGTATCACTTTGTACAGGGGAAAGGAAGTAGTGAAAAGAAATGTGCCAACACCTGAAGCGGTTGATGCGCTAATCGACTTGATACGTGAAGATGAAAATTGGATTGAGCCTTTGGCTATAAATCATTAATGTTATGGAAAATCAAAATGGAAGTGGGGAAAAGAAAAAATTGACCTTTCGCGAATTTTTCTCGCTGGGTGAAGTAGGGGGTTATTTCTTTCGAAAGAAAGATCCAAACAGACCCTCAAACATTAATCTTAAAATGATGCATGGAGTTAACAAAATCTCTATCGCCATTTTTCTAATCGGTGTAATTTATTTGATTCTGAGGCGTTTCTTTTGAACATCGAGGCATTCAGAAGCTATTGCCTTTCCAAAAAGGGAGTTACAGAAGAATTCCCATTTGGTGAAGATACCCTTGTGTTTAAGGTGATGGGCAAAATGTTTGCCCTTACCGATGTTGAGTTATTTGAAAGTATTAATTTAAAATGCGACCCAGAGAAGGCGGTACAGCTTCGCGAAGAATATCCAGCTGTGCTTCCGGGTTATCATATGAATAAAAAGCACTGGAATACCGTGCTGATGGATGAAGGACTTGGAGAAAGGTTAATAAAAGAGTGGATTGATAAATCGTATGATCTGGTAGTTGCCAGTTTAAGCAAATCCTTGCAGTGCCAGTTGAAAGCTTTATAGTCTGATTGTCAGTATTTTACGATACCTTTAGATTTAGTACATTCCTCGGATTACTTAGGTTAATTAATTAATTTTGGAGATTGTGATCATCCATACGGAATGACCAAGGCTTTATTCTCAAGCGTAGCACTTATACTCTTGTTGGGTTCCTGCACCCAGCGCCTAATATGCCCTGCCTATCAAAGTGCTTTTATTTATGATAAACCGACCCAAAAAGAAAAATTCGTTTACTATAATGAAAGTACCACCCAGCCCCGGGAGGTGCTCGCCTCAGCCAACAGTAAAACAATAACGCTTCCGCCACGCGATTCAACATGGATTAATAGTGTGGTTATGCCGGGCCCATCATTACCTCACGTAAGGCGCGTAAAGAAAGATCGATACCTGTTGCTGCCGGAAAAGACTTATAAGAAAGCCCTCAAAGCCTTGCGAACTGTTGAGATGAAACCAGTCTACCCTAAAAAGGCTGATTCGCTCGATATAAAGGCAGCGTTGGACAGCGCGGCCAGAAGTGTTTCCGACACCCTACTGGCAAGTGGTGCGCCAACCAAAGCAGTCGCAGAAGATAGCGCCTATGCGATTACTAAAACCAAAGAGAAATATAACGTTGATCAGGATAACTACATGTGGTATTTCCGCGATGTACTTGTATTGCCTGATGTGCGTGCAGCTATGCAGGAAGAAGGTGAAGTAAGGGCGGCTCGGAAAAAATCGACTAAAAAAGTGAAGGGTGGTTTCTTTAAAAATCTATTTAAGAAAAAGGATAAGACCAAGAGCAAAACAGATAGCACCGCAGTGATACCTGCGGCTGTTGATGAGTATGGTGACCCTATAGTACAGGACTCTGCAGCAATAGAGGCTAAGCCTAAAAAGAAATTGTTTGGCAACTTGTTTAAAAAGAAGAATAAAGTTGACGCCACGAACCCCAAGAAGAAATCTGATCCTGCCAAGAAGGAGGAGGATGATGGGTTTTGATCTCGTTCATAGTTAACGTATTGTAGAAAGATTCG
>Ga0209181_10000956_pt1 | contig 51967 bp, 41 predicted proteins | sample MAT05_FD_187208 | JGI IMG/M metagenome (GOLD analysis project Ga0209181, IMG submission 187208) | Freshwater microbial communities from Lake Fryxell liftoff mats and glacier meltwater in Antarctica - MAT-05 (SPAdes) (version 2) | ecosystem: Environmental > Aquatic > Freshwater > Ice > Liftoff... | reverse complement strand
CTGCCGCGAAATCAAGCAAGTGCTGACATACCCCATCGTAGACTGCGTCGGCTCCGCCGTTGATCTCGTCGCAAAAAAACCACCAAGCATCACCAAGCGCCCAGCCCACGGAGCACTGCCCGCACGCTTCCCTCCGAACTCAGCTCTTGTAGGTACTTCCCTTTTTCAATTCTTCGGTGTGACGGATGTCTTTTGCCTTAAAGAGAAACACCATCTCCTCGGCGATATTCGTCGCATGATCGGCGATGCGCTCGATCGACTTCGAAATAAACATGAGCTCCAGTGCGCGAGAAATCGTATCGGGCTTCTCGATCATGAAACTCGTCAGCTCGCGGTAGAGTTGGTGGTTGATCGTATCGACCTCGGTGTCGCGGCGCACGACTTCGAGCGCCTTCTGAGCGTCGCCGTTGAGGAAACAATCCAGCGCGTCGCGGAGCATTTCAATCGCGATGTCGGCCATGCGCGGGATGTCGACGTAGGGCTTGAGCGGTGGGTCGGCATGCAGGCGCACGGCGCGGCGGGCGATATTGGTCGCCTCATCGCCGACGCGTTCGAGGTCGTGCGAAGCCTTCATGCCCACGATCAAGAGGCGCAGCTCCGTCGCGATGGGCGCGCGCAGGTTCATGTAGCGGATAGCCTCATCGTCGATCTCAACCTCCAAGCGGTCGATTTCGTCGTCGGCGGCGATGACTTGGTCGGCGAGCGAAATATCGCCCTCGACCAAGGCCTTGAGCGAGCGTCGGACTTGCTCGATCGATTTTTCGCCCATCAACAAGAGGTGCGACCGGAAGGTTTCGAGCTCAGCGTCAAAAAAACGTTTCATCGAGGTATTCACAGAGATGGAATTGAGAGACAGGAAATACTCAACCAAAACGCCCCGAAACATAGGCCTCGGTCTGCGGGTTGGACGGATTCATAAAGATGGTCCGGGTGTCGGCATACTCGATCAGTTTTCCTATGTAGAAAAAAGCGGTCTTATCCGAGCAACGCGCGGCCTGCTGCATACTGTGGGTCACGATGATGATCGTGTACTGTTGCTTGAGCTCATGGATGAGCTCTTCAACTTTAGCGGTAGCGATGGGATCAAGCGCGGAGCACGGCTCGTCCATGAGAATAATCTCGGGTTCGACGGCGATGGCGCGGGCAATGCAGAGGCGCTGCTGCTGACCACCAGAAAGGCCGAGGCCGCTCTCGTGCAGGCGGTCCTTTACCTCGTCCCAGAGGGCGGCACCGCGCAGGCTTTTCTCCACGACTTCGTCGAGGCGCGCCTTATTTTTTACGCCTTGGATGCGCAGACCGTAAGTGACGTTTTCGTAGATGGATTTGGGAAAGGGATTCGACTTCTGAAAGACCATGCCGATGCGTTTGCGAAGTTCGATCGGGTCGACATCGGAGCGGGAGATATCGATGTCGTTGATTTTGATCCGACCGCGCTTGATGGCGGTGCCGTCGATCAGGTCATTCATACGATTAAAGCAGCGCAGCAGTGTGGATTTCCCGCAGCCAGAAGGGCCGATGAACGCGGTGACGCGCTTGTCTTCGAGCTTGAGCGAGATGTCGAAGAGCGCCTGTTTCGCACCGTAGTAGAAATCGAGATTTTCGATATCGATAATCGTGCGGCTCGCGGCTTGTGCGCCAGGCCGAGCGGCGGGCACGATCGGACTTCGCGTGGCGGGCAACTTGGAGGCGGGAGGAGGAGTTTCCATGGGCGCAAGGCAGGAGAGTGCGGTTACCATTTATAGCGGCTTCTAAGTTTATTACGGAGGACGATAGACGTGGTCGCGATGAGCGCGACGATCAGCAGAAAGACGAACGCGGTGCCGTACTGTACGCGTTCAGTGTATTCGTTCTGCGGGATTTTCGAACTGACGACGTAAATATGATACGGCAGCGCCATGACGCCTTGGAAAAAAAAGTCGCTGAACTTCTCGACTTCCCACGGCAGCTTGTCGCGCACGACATAAGCGGCGGTGAACATGATGGGCGCGGTTTCGCCTGCGACACGCGCGATACCGAGAATCGACGAGGTCAAAATGCCTGGCAGTGCGTAGGGCAAAACGGCTTTGCGAATCGTCTGCCACTTGGTCGCGCCGAGGGCGAGTGAGCCTTCGCGGAAACCCTTTGGCACAGTCTTGAGCGCTTCCTCGCTGGCCGTGATCACCACGGGCAGCACCATAAACGCCAGCGTGAACCAACCGGCCAGCAACGAAACGTTCCAGCCAAAGAATATCACGAACATGCCAAAGCCGAACAGGCCGAAGACGATCGAGGGCACGCCCGCAAGATTGAGAATCGCCAGCCGAATCGCACCCACCACCGGGCCCTGTCGCGCATACTCTGTGAGAAAAATCGCACTGGCGACGCCGAGCACGAGTGCGATCACCATCGAACCCAGCACCAGCAACACCGTACCAACGATGCAGGGGAAAATACCGCCGGCCGAATAAGCGTAGCTCTCCGACTTAAACTGCGGCACAGGTTCGCCGGCCGCTTTGGCCTTGGCCATCGCCGCTTCACGATAAGTGCGGTACTCCTTGTCGCCCATTTCCATCTTCTTGCCGTCATGCTCGAAGACATAGAGCGTCTCTGGCGCTTGGGTGAGGAACGGCACATTCACAAACGGCGGCGAAAGTTTGAAGACCGTCTGCGAGCCTTTCAAAACAATGTGCCCGAACACCGCCGCGCCACAGAAAAGAACGAAATAGGTCGCGGCGCGAAACACCCAGAAAAAGAATTTCTCCCAGCTGCGAATCGACGTGGGTTTGGAGGCAAAAGGATTGGCGGCGGCGGTGCTCATGACTCAAAAAAAGCAGGCGAGCTGTCCTCGACACAGCGCAGGCTCAGAATGGAAGACGACGGTTTAAGGAGCAGCCAAAGAGAGAAAGGAAGCGGGCTTGACCGAAAAGCCGCCGCGCCCGCCGCTTCCGAATTGAAAGCTGCACTCGGCGCGGACAGCGCCGCGCCCTCCACTTCGTGTTGTGATGTGATGTTCACGTCGTTCATCCGATGGAAATTTTATAGCGGCGCACGATGATCTGCGCGATGTAGTTGATCCCAAGCGAGAGGAAGAAAAGCACGATGCCCACCATGAAAAGCGCGCGGTAGTGGATGCTGCCGCGCACGACCTCGCCCATCTCCTGCGCGATGATGCCGGTCATCGTGTGTACCGGTTGAGTGAATACAGCGAGCCCGGCGGAAAAATCAGGTATGGCGATGCGGTTGCCCGCGCACAGCAGCACGACCATTGTCTCGCCCACCACGCGGCCGAAGCCGAGCAGCACGGCGGAGATGATGCCGGAGAGGCCGGCCGGGACGACGATCTTGATGATCGTCTGAAGGCGGTTCGCGCCGAGCGCGAAGGAGGCTTCCTTGAAGGCGCGCGGCACATTATTGATCGCATCCTCGGCGAGCGTGAAAATCGTCGGCACAGCGAGCAGCGCGAGCAGGCAGCCCGCCGTGAGGACGTTGAGCCGCTCGGCCACCGGGAAACCCGGGATCCACGAAAGCCACTCCACTTGGGAGGCTGCGCGGAGAAATTGACCGAGCACCGCGATACCGAAAAAGCCCAACACCACCGAGGGAAACGCCGAGATAAACTCGATCGCGGGCTTGATCAGGCGCTGCTCCGTGGGTGTGGCGATCTGGTTGACGTAGATGGCCGCGCCGATGCCGAGCGGCACCGCGATCACGAGCGCCACCACCGATACCATCAACGAACCGACCAAAAGCGGCAAGATGCCGTACCAGTCCTGCCAGAAACTGGCCGTCAGCCATTCACGACCAAAAAGAAAACCCGTGAGTGCCTGGCTGGCCGGTACCGGTTTCAGATAATCCCAGTGCTCCAGCTTGCGTTCGTAGCCGGGGAACTGGGCGATGTACTCGCCGGTGAGCTCCTTGAAACGCACCATACGTTTTTGCAATTCGAGTGTGGGCAACTGGGGCGCGGCGGCGAGCGCGGTGAGGAGCGCGGCGGAGAAAACTTTATTGGCCTCTTTGTAGGCCGGAAGCGTGGCGAGGATCGGCTGGAGCTCGGCCTTGAAATCCACCGACTCGATGACGACGCGGGCGGCCTCGTCGGTTTTGCCCTCGGCGAGCAACTGGGCGCGCTCGGTTTTTTTGTCACCGGCAATGGTGAATTTCGTTTTGATCGCCGTGGCGGTTTCGGTGAGATCGGAAACGAGCCCGCGCAGCGGATCGACGGCGTCGCTATATTTACCGGAAAAATTGTCGAAGGCGGCGAGGCGCACATGGGCGGCGGCGATCGTGAGTTTTTCCTGCTGCGTCAGGTGAGTGAGCGTGCGTAACCGGACATCGGAGAGGTAGCGAGTGAGCGCGATGTGGTCGTCTTCCTGACGCCGCATGACATCGACGTACTCCAGCCCGGCCTCGCGGTAGACGGTGATGTTTTTATAGTTTTCCCCAAAGAATTGATACCCCTCGCGGAAGAGAAAAAACGTAATCAAGGCCAGCACGATCACTGCCACAAGGGCGTTGCCGCCAAAAAAGGCCTGAATACATTCATCCCACGTCAGCCCGAAGAAACGGGTGCGCGTTTTGACGATAGCAAAGGCCGGGGTGGGTTTTGGTTCGACGGTGGTGGTGGACATGACAGGCCGGACTCAGCAGCTTAAAGCATTTTAATAAATGCCGTAGCCGTTGTTTTTACTAATGGTGTTTTGTCTAGGTAGTGAGCTTGCTCGCGCTTTGCTCGAAGCGCGTCCGCGAGCGGGCGGCCTAAATTACAGTTTTATTTAAATGCTATAGGAGGAAGTTGGAGGCCCACTCGATTGTATCAAGTGGGCCTCTGTTATAATCCTGCAACGAAACCCCAATTAACGGATCGGAACAAAACCCACCTTCTCAGCAATCTTCTGACCTTCGTCGCTGAGGGTGAATGCGACGAACTTCGCCGCTTCACCGGTCGGCTCGCCGTTCGTGTAGTAGAACGTCGGGCGGGCGTACGGGTATTTTTTGGCGATAACAGATTCCCTGTCGGGCGTGGAACCTTCAATAGAGACCACTTTGATGCCGGGCGTGTGGATGTAGGCGAGACCGACGTAGCCGATACCATTTGGGTTCTTGGCCACTTCGGACGCGATCTGCTCATTGCCCGCCATCTTCTGCGAGGAGCCGGCATAATCACGCTTCTTCATCGCGAGGTCCTTCCAGTCCGAATAGGTGCCGGAGGAAGTGTTGCGCGTGTAGATCGAGATCTTGCCAGCAGGAGCGCCGAGTGCAGACCAATCGCTCACATCGCCGGTGAAGACCTGCTCCACCTGGCGCTTTGTCAGCTCGGAGACCGGGCTAGCGGCGTTCACGATCACGGCCATGCCGTCGTAGGCGACGATGGTCGGGAGCATGGTGACTCCCTTGGCTTGAGCGGCGGACATTTCCGTCGCTTTGGCGCGGCGGGAGGACATACCGATCTGCGCGGTGCCGTCGATGATGGCGGCGATGCCCGTGGTCGAACCTTCGGCGGCGATTTCAAACGCAACGGCGGAATTCTTCGATTTGTACTCTTCAGCGAGAAGAGGGACGAGCTTGGCACCGAGGGTATCGGAGCCCTTGATTACAAGTTTTTCAGCGCGGACGAAGCCAGCGGCGGCGAGCGCGGCGGCGAGAATGATAAGGGATTTTTTCATGGGACTGAGGTTATATGACACGCAGAGCTTAGAACTTAACGACGAGGTCGAGCTGCACGATCTTCGAGCCACCGAGTTTGGCGATAGCCGATTGGACGAGGTCCTTGCGCAGATTTTCTGTCGAGAAGAAGGTGACGTTGGCCGAGGCGAAGTCGGTCAAATTGTAGGAACCGGCGAGCTTGTAGCCCTTCTGGTTGAGATTGCTGAAGGCGAAGTCGGAGTCGTTGATGTTCGGGTCGAGCGAGCCGATGCCGACCTGGCGGTAGTCGAGCTTCACGCTCCAGTCGCCCTGCGACTTGCCCGTGCCGGAAACGTAACCGACGCCCAGCAACCAAGCGGTCGGATCTTTCTTCGTGGTAGCTTGGGGCAGACCGTAGACGCGATAGACGCGGGTGCCGGCCTCGGTGTTGTAGACGAAGTCAGAGTAGACTTTGAGCGTGGTGCCTTCGCCAAGGAGATTGGCGAAGTTCACTTCGGCCGGGAGGGTGATGAACTTGAGGCCACGGGTGGAGCCGTTGAAGGCATTTTCGTTGGCCAGACCAGAAACGGCTGAGGCATTGTAGAACGCAAGACCAGGTGCGATCACGAAGCTGTCGGCCTTGCCGAACTTGCGTGTGTAGACAACCTGTTGCTCGAACAACCAAGCGTCGGTGCCAATCGTCGCGGGTGTTTTCTCGTTGTTATCTTTCATCGCCAGCTGGGCGACGCGGAAGTCGAGGCTGTTCTTGCCGTCCACCGCGAGCGTGTAGCTCTCGTAGAAACCCTGCGGGTTAATGTCGGCGTCCCAGAGAAGATCGGTCGTGTAGAAAGGGTTTTTCTGTTTACCGAGGACAAAGAGGAGTTCGTTGGACGCCTGATAGGAAACATAGGCGCGGGCGAGATAGATGCCGTAGTCATCGGCACCAGTATCAAAAGTTTGGTTACCAGAATCGGCCGCCTGAGCGGTCTCGAGGGCAAAGCCGGCACCCCAGCCCTTTTGGAGCTTGGCGTCACCGTTCAAACGGAAGCGGAAGCGCGTGCGATAACGCTCATCACTCACGGAAAGTCCCTGGGGATTCTGCCATTCGAACTGTTCGCGAATGCGGACGTCGCCGGAGAGTTTGAACTCGGTGAGCGAGGAGCTGAGGCTGAGTTTACCAGCGGAGGTATTGGCGGCGAAATCTTTGACGAGTTCGGCGCGGAGGGTTTCCGCCTCCTGGTCGTTGACGATGCCCTTTTTGACGAGCAGGTCGATGAGCGGACCGCTATCTTGAGCAAAGACGGCGGAGGTGGCGCCAAGGAGTGCGCTGCCGAGGAGCGCGAGCCATTTAGAACGTGTAGTAGCCATACGGATTGGTGTGTTTGCGATTGGATTAATCGCGCCAGCTGGACACTGACGCCTCCGTACTTTGCCCCCGCGATGCTACGGGAATATGACGTTTACGTTACGAACGTGTGAACTCTGCCATATTTCGGGAATAATTATGAACGCCGCGGAGCGGCACACAGCCAAACCAATACCCCGTCTTGGTTTCGACTGTCACGCGGTGAGACGTACCAAGCGGACGTCCGTTAGCGGCGTGAATCTGCTCACGGCCTAAAGGGAAAATCCTTCGCTTGGCCGCTTCAGATGGTGCCGGACTCAGATTCCACTACTTGCGCGTTGGTGAGCTGGATCAGACTATGCAGGGAATTGAAATGTTGGCTCAGGTCGAAGTCGCCGCCGAGGCCACCGATCAACTTGTCAAACAGATCTTTCTTCGACGCCTTCAGCGCCTGGATGCGTTCCTCGATCGTGCCAGCCGTCACCATGCGGTAGACGAACACGGTATTGGTCTGTCCGATACGGTGAACGCGGTCGACGGCCTGCGCTTCCACGGCGGGATTCCACCACGGGTCGAGCAGGAAAACATAATCCGCCGCGTGCAACGTGATGCCGGTGCCCGCCGCTTTGAGCGAGACGAGCATGACGGCCGCGCCGGACGCGTTTTGAAAACCTTGCACCGGCTTCTGCCGGTCAAGCGTCATGCCGGTGAGTTCGTAGCGCGGCAGGTCGGGGAACTGCGCAATCAGCGCCGCGCGCACGCGGTCGAGCAGCATGACAAATTGCGAGAAGATCACGGCCTTGTGGCCGCTGCTGATCACTTCGGCGAGTTTCTCGACAAGCAGGTTGATCTTGCCGGAGTCACTGAGCGGCGCGTGAAGCCACGGCAGCATATCGGGGTCGCAACAGACCTGACGGAGGCGCGTGAGCAGCGCGAGGAACCCAAAACTTTTTTCGCGCATCGCCTGGCCGACGTCGTCGCCGAGACGGTTGAGTCCTTCGGAACAGATGCGGGCGTACTCCGTGCGCTGCACGTCGGTAAGCGGACAAAGCAAGTCCATCTCGACTTTCTGCGGGAGCTCGGTGGCGACTTCGTTTTTCGTGCGTCGCAGGATGAAGGGCGCGAGTTGCGCGCGAAGCCGGTTGAGCGTGTTGAGGCGGTCGACGTTGAGCGAGGCCTCGAAGGTCGCGCGCGAACCGAGCAGGCCGGGCAGCAAATAACGGAAGATCGACCAGAGATCGAGCTGGCGATTTTCCAGCGGCGTACCCGTTAACACAATACGGTGGCGGGCGCGCACGGCGAAACAGGTCTGCGTGACTTTCGCGTCGGGGTTCTTGATGAATTGGCCTTCGTCGAGCACCGCATAGCCGAACTCATGCGCGGGGAGCAGCGCCTTGTGTTTGCGCAGCTGCGTATAGCTCGCGAGCCAGATGGTGGCGTCTTTGCGTGAGGAAAAATCATTGCCGGTCTTGAGCACGTCGACGGCGAGCTGCGGGGCAAACCGAGCCAGTTCTTCCCGCCAAACCGGCACCACGCTGGCCGGACACACCACGAGCGTCGGCAGGCCAGCAACCGGGCGCACGGCGAGGAGCGAGATAACCTGCAGTGTCTTGCCCAGACCCATCTCATCGGCGAGCAGGCCGTGACAACCGACATCGCACAAGTGATGCAGCCATTCGACGCCACGCCGCTGGTAAGCCCGCAGAATCTCAGGCATCGGTTTCTCGACCGCCGTGGCCGTCACCACGCTCGTGCGCCAAGCCTCCAGCTCGGGCGAGAGCGTGAGTTTGAAACGCGTGTCGTTGTAGAGTGAGAAAATCAAGTACGGCGAAAGCGAGCCATCAGCGCGTGTCTCTGCCGCGCTGCGCTGCCAAGCCTTGAGCGATTCGAGGCGATCAGCTGGCAACGTCACGATGCCGACCGTCGGCAACAGTACGGGCGAAGTGCCGCGCTTGATCAACAAATCCACTTCCTCGTCGGTGAGCATGCGCTCGCCCGCTTTAAAAATCCAACGCAGGTCGAGCCCTTGGCCGTTCGCACCGCGGCGCGATTGGGCCACAGCTTCGATTTCGAGCGTGCGCGGGCCCTTGAGCAGATTCACCGCGAGGTCGTCGAGCTCGATCAGGAAAAGCCGTTTCCACGCGGGCAGTGTGACCTTGAGAAAATTCGGAATCTCGATCACCGACTCCATCAGGTATTCACCTGTCGTCTGGTTATAGGAGAAATGCGCCTTCCGCGCGTAAGCCGCGAGACCGATCAGTTTGGCGCGTTCGCCGGAAGTGACATGGCCGTTGGCGTTGCCGTGGGAGGTCTGCCCGAGCGCGGCGAGACGCGAACGGCCGTTTTGCCAAAACGCCTGGAAACTGAGGCCCTCATTCTTCGTCTGAAACGCGAGGATCAGCGGGCGCGAGACGGCGCGAACTTCACCGTTGCCAGCCGCAGCTTTGCCCAACGTCTCGGTGGCGGCGGGGCCATGACCGTTTTTGCCCTTGGCTTCGGAGGATTTGGCGGAGCCATGGGTGGCAGTGGCCGCGGGCGGATTGAGATCGGGCAGTGGCGAAATCTCGTCGCACACCAGCTCCTCGATCTCGTGCAGACCGGCGACTGCGAGCGCGTGGGCAATCTCAAGATCAGTCGACGACGAACGCACCTTGAGCGCCTCGCCCTCCCACTCGATCACCGCGTACTCGTCGCGTTTTTCCACGCGGCGATGGATGATCGCATCCTTATCGGTGAGCTCGAGCTCACGAATCTCGCCGTCGCGATAGAAGCGTCGGCCCTCCTCCAGTTGGGAGGCGGAAAAATGCTCGGACCAGTCCCCTTCCAGTTTTCCAAACCAGAATTCGAGCGATTGTGGAGTATAGACGCGTTTCGGACCGTGCGATTGCATCAAGCTAAAAAAACCAAACGTAGAACTCGCCCCGTGCGCGGCAATCTATTTCTCAAATTCAACGAAGACGACCGAGCTCGGCGCGGATAATCTCCAACGTCCGCCCGACCGCGCCTTGATTTGCGCGATGCCATTTTGCGGCAGCCGCGCCCATCGCGTCGCTGCGCGCGGGATCGGCGAAGATTTTTTGCGCCACTTCCGCCAGTTCCTTCTCATCGGCCACAACCTGAGCCGCTCCGCCGCGCACCAGCTCGTCGGCGATCATAAAAAAATTTGTCATGCCCGGACCGAAGAGCACCGGCTTACCCAGCGCGGCGGCCTCGACCGGCGTCTGGCCCTGCTCGTGCGGCGGCAGACTTTTGCCCACGAACACCACGTCGGCCAGCTGCGTGAGTTTGCGCAGTTCGCCCGTTGTATCCGCCACGCAGATATCGACCGGCCCCGGCGCCGCGCCGCGCGAACGCAGATGAAAAGTAAATCCGCTCGTCTTCAGCTCCGCCTCGACCTCCGCCCGGCGCTCCGCGTGACGCGGCACCAGCAGCAGGCGGCACGACGAAACCGAACCGCGCAGAATCGCCAAGGCCCGCGTCAGCGCGCGTTCCTCGCCCGGCCAGGTCGAAGAGCCGAGCAGAATCGTGTCGTTGACACCGAAACCGAGTTCAGCGCGCAGCTTCGCCTTTTCGGCCAGGCCCAGCAGCGGGATCGTGAGGTCAAGCTTGATGTTACCCGTAACCGAAATCCGCTCCGTCGGAAAACCGAGTTCGCGGAAACGCGTCGCGTCATGCTCCGAGCAGGGCAGCACACGGGTGATGCCGTCGAGCATCGGCCCCACGGCCCAGCGCGCCCCACGCATGCGGCGAAAGCTTTTGTCGGAAAGCCGCGCATTCATGCACAGCACCGGCACGCCGCGGCTGCGAGCCTGCTCAATGTGCTCCGGCCAGCGTTCGCCCTCGGTCAGGATCACGAGGTCAGGTTGAATCCGCCGCCACGCCAACCAAGAAAACAAAAGCCAGTCCGCTGGAAAATAACCGATCCCGACCGTCGCATCATAATAGCGGTCGAGCGCGAGCCTGTAACCCGTGCTCGTCGTCGTCGTGAGATAGATTTCCACCGCCGGGTCGCTTCTGAACGCCTCGATCACCGGACCGACCGCGAGCATCTCGCCCACGCTCACCGCCTGCAGCCAGATGCGTCGCACCCCCGGAGTTTTTTCGCCCATCGGTTCCACCGCGCCGAAGCGCTGCGAGAAATGCCTTCTGTATCCACCGCGCCGCTTCATCCGCAGCAAATAGTACGGCAGGGCGAGTAACATCGCGGGCAAAAACAGGATTCGATATATCCAGATCATGGAACAACCTCTATTCGCCGCAAGTCAGGGCCGGAGCGCAAGCGTTGGTTGCAACGCACCTGTGTTTTAACCCTTTGCCTTCGCCACGATTTTGACGCCTCTATCAACTTCACTCCCCTTATGAAGCTTCGCTCCCTGCTCGCGCTCCTCGCCCTGACGTTTGCCCTACCCACCTTCGCTGCGCTGCCCGACCAGCCCCGCTTCGGCCAGGAAACCAGCGATCTCAAGCCCGAGCCCGGCGCACGCTTCGGCACGTTGCCCAACGGTCTGCGCTACGTCGTCCTCGCCAACAAAGAGCCCAAGGAACGCGCCAGCCTCCGCCTCGTCGTCCTCGCCGGTTCGCTCCACGAAACCGATGCGCAACGCGGCCTCGCCCACTTCCTCGAACACCTCGCCTTCAACGGCAGCACGCATTACGCGCCCGGCACCCTCGTCGAGTTTTTCCAACGCATGGGCATGAGCTTCGGCGGCGACACCAACGCCCACACCTCGTTCGACCACACCGCCTACTTGCTTGAACTCCCCGACACCCAACCCGCCACGCTCGAAGAAGGCTTCCGCGTCTTCAGCGACTACGCCGGCGGCCTCTTCCTCGGCGACAAAGAAATCGAAAAAGAGCGCGGCATCATCCTCAGTGAAAAACGCGCTCGCGACTCCGTCGAGTTCCGCCAGTTCGAAGCCGAGTTCGCCTTCGTCCTCGCCGACACCCGCCTCCCCCAACGCATGCCCATCGGCCTCGTGCCCGTGATCGAACAAGCCAAACGCGACCGCTTCGCCGATTTCTACAACACCTGGTACCGCCCCGAACGCATGGCCGTCATCGCCGTGGGCGACTTCGATCCCGCCACCGTCGAAAAACAAATCACCGCCGCCTTCAGCCCGCTCCAGGCCCGCGACGCTCGCCGCCCCGCGCCTGACCTGGGAAAACTCCCCGCCTTTAACGGCGTCCGCACCTACCACCTCGCCGAACCCGAAGCCGCCGCCACCACCGTCTCCATCCAAACCGTCACGCCCGCCAAAGACGAACCAGACACCGCCGCCAAGCGTCTCGCCGACCTGCCTCGCGATCTCGCCGTCGCCATGCTCAACCGCCGCCTCACCATCCTCGCCAAAAAAGACGGCGCGCCTTTCACCTCCGGCAAAGTCGAGGCCAGCGAACTCTTTGACTTCGTCCGCAACGCCGCCATCGAGCTCACCGGCAAACCCGAACTCTGGCGCGAATCCCTCGCCGTCGCCGAACAGGAACTGCGCCGCGCCCTGCAATACGGTTTCCAACCCGGCGAACTCACCGAAGCCGTCGCTAACCAGCTCAACGCCCTCGACCAAGCCGCCAAAACCGCGTCCACCCGCCACTCCAGCGAACTCGCCAACGTGCTCATCGACTCGCTCCTCGAAGGCAGCGTCTTCACCTCGCCCGCCGACGACCTGAACCTCTTCGCCCCCGCCCTCGCCAAAGTCACCGCTGCGCAATGCACCGACGCCCTCCGCGCCGCCTTCGCCGCCCCCGGCCGCTTCATCACCGTCATGGGCAACGCCAAAATCGAAGGCGATGCCTCTGCCGCCATCCTCGCCGCCTACGAAAAATCCGCCGCCGAAAAAGTCACCGCCAACGAACAACTCGCCGCCGCCAAATTCGCCTACACCGACTTCGGCCCCGCCGGTGCCGTCGTGGAAAACAAACACATCGACGACCTCGACCTCTCCCTCGTCACCTTCGCCAACGGCGTGCGCCTCAACTTCAAGAAAACCGACTTCGAGGCCAACCACATCCAAGTCAGCGTCCGCATCGGCACCGGCCAGCTCACCGAACCCAAAGACCAGCCCGGCCTCGCCTTCTTCGCCTCGCGCACTTTCAGTGCCGGCGGCCTCGGCCAGCACAGCATCGACGACCTGCAACGCATCCTCGCCGGCAAAACCGTCGGGGCCGAATTCCGCGTCACTGGCGACGCCCTCACCTTCACGGGGGCCACCCATAGCGACGACCTGCTGCTCCAACTGCAACTCCTCGCCGCCTTCGTGACCGACCCGGGCTACCGCCCTGAAGCCCTCCGCGTCGCGCAAAAAGCCTTTGAGCAATTCTACCTGAAACTAGACCACACACCCAACGGCCCGCTCCAACGCGACGTACCACGCCTGCTCGCCAGCGGCGATCCCCGCTTCGGTCTGCCGCCAAAGGACACACTCCTCGCCCGCACCCTCGACGAATCGCGCGCCTGGCTCACCCCCCAGCTCACCCACGGCCCGATCGAAATCGCCCTCGTCGGCGACCTCAATCCCGACGCCGCACTCGCCGCTGTCGCCAAAACCTTCGGTGCCCTACCCGCCCGCTCGCCCAAGCCCGCCCTCGATGCCGAGCGCAAGGTTTCCTTCCCCGCCCCGTTCGCCAAAAACTTCACCGTACCAACGGAAATCCCCAAAGGAATCGTCGCGCTCTACTGGCCGACGACCGACGGGCGCGACATCCAGCTCGTCCGCCGCCTCCGCCTGCTGACCGATGTGTTCAGCGACCGCCTTCGCGTCAAAATCCGTGAACAACTCGGCGACGCCTACTCGCCCCAGGCCGGCAGCATCCCCAGCGAAACCTTCCGCGACTACGGCCTGATCTTTACCCAGATCACCGTCGACCCCTCAAAAGCCGCACTCGTCACCAAAGCCGCTCTCGCCATCGCCGACGACCTCGCCAAAAAAGGCGTCACGTCCGACGAACTCGAACGCGCCAAAAAACCGATTCTGACCACGCTGCGCGAATCCGCCCGCAATAACACCTACTGGCTCAACGCCGTGCTCGGCAACGTGCAGGAAATCCCCCAGCGTCTCGACTGGTGCCGCACACGTTACAGCGACAACGAAGCCATCACCGTGGCCGAACTGAACGCTCTCGCCAAAACCTACCTCGCCCCCGCCCGCGCCTTCCGCGTCACCGTCGTCCCCGCGGCAAAGTAAGGCCACGACCAAAAACCGTTGCTCTTTGTGTGCAAACCTCGCCCGAACGGGTTTACACCAACGAGCGGCGGCGGCTGTAGAAAGCCACGATCGACTCCAAGGTCAGCTGACGGACCTGATCGTGGTCGGCGAAGTCGTGTCGCGCGGTAGGTTCGGGTTTGATGGAGAAAAAATTGTCGCTGTCTGCCAACTGCGACGAAGCCATTCGCCGGCACTTCACACGCTACGATCGAATTGCAAAAGCAGCCCACGGCACAGCGTTCACAACGGCGATGGGGTCTCAACGTTTTGCTGTGGGTAATCCCAATAAGAGATCCCGCAATCGCCCTATGAATGCACGAAAAGCCTCTCACGCCCCCTTCCCCTGCCCCCCTGTAGGGCAGGCCTCTCTGTGTTTGGTCGTTCCTGACCAAGTCAGTTGAGACGTCACCCACAGCAAAACGTGAAGAGCCATAAAGAAAGTTGCTTGCAAAACATCAGCTCACCACGAGCTGAAATCGTGGCAAATTTTCACCCCTATTAACCCAATGTCTTACAACCACTACAACAACTCAGTCTCCTCCATGGCCGGACGCCAGTGATATTAGAAATTAGATTCGTCCACTGAGACAAGATCGTTCGGACGTACCATAAATTTCGCTCTATCTTTTCCGCTCTCCATATCACGCGCATTCAAGACATTCACCTGCTGACCGCTTTCATCATTATGTGTTACGGTGACCTTTTTGGAATCAGCCAAGCGCGTGTATCCACCTGCCATGGCGATCGCCTGAGGCAAAGTGATTTCTTGCTGATCTAGCATTTCATACGAACCTGGACGCTGTACCTGGCCCAAGACGGTGAATCTACGTTTTGAAAATTCAGTAATAGTCACACTCACCTGCGGATTGATCAAATAGCCCTTGGCTAGCCGATCTTGAATAACCTGAGCCGCCTCTTGAGACGTCAACCCCTTGAGCGCGATTACTTTAATCAAAGGAAGCATCACCGTGCCATCTCGCGAGACCCTGACCACAGACCGCAGGTCGCTTTCCTGGAAAACGGATATCTCCAGAACATCATCCGCTGAGATTTGGTAGCTCGCATTAACCGAGCCCATAGTCCTAACACCAGCTGGTTCAACGGTCTGCGCAACGAGGCTGGTGGCGAATGGAAAAGTGATACCGGCCATTAAAGCCAAACGGCAGATATTCAATATTTTAGAAGGCATAAGCATAAGTGACACTATAGGTATTTCGGGTGAATTCAAAAGTTGGATCTGAAGATTTGTTTTGATTGTGCGCATAGTCGAATCCCACCCGCGAACTGCGTCCAAGATTTCGCGTAAATGCGATCCGACCAAAATAGTAATCATCATGTCGAGCGACAGTTGGATTGCCTTGATTATTTTCGTAGGCATCACGCGATCTTCCGGCAAAAAGAGTGAGTTCATAGCGCCTAAACAAACGCTGCTGAAAACGAGCTTCATAAGTTGTATTCAGCAAGTTCTCACCCGTGTACCTTGCCGAGGCCCTGATTTCGCGTCGAGCCGCCAAGGCGACCGATCTGCCCTCGCTAACATCATAGCGCCCTGCGACGTCAAAAATAAAGTACGCCCGATCCGCTGCACTATCGCCAAATTGACGCAAATCCATCCCAAGAGAGCCGTTAAAGCGCAGTTTGGCTACCGGTCCAAAATCATATTTAAATGACGGTACCAGAAATATCTGTGTCGCGCCAGACTCCGGCTGCAAACGCCCTGCGGCTATTTCGGTACCCAAAATGGTCTTGGGTCGAACCCGGTAAGACAGCGCCGCAGCCGCTCGCACTTCGCTTGAGCTTAGACCATTGGAGAAACTCTCTCGGTTTGCACGGCCCAAGCTCGTAACCGTCACCTTTTCCGAGAAGTTGTAGCTGGCATCAATTGTCGCGGAAACATTCTTCCGTTTCGTAAGCCCACCGATTTCGATATTGGAAGTAGTTTCTGTCTGATATAGCAATTGCGCCGCCACGGCCGAAAAAGCGGCTGATTGACGTGTGGCGAGCCGAAAATTGTGATCCAACGTGTCGGATTCATCTTCCCGCGAAAAAAGCGAGAGTGTCGGATTATAACTGAAAAATAAATTATCGCGCTTTAATCCATCCAACGAATCGTCAAGCCCTTCAACAACCTCTTGTTTTATACTCACCACATTAAGTTCTTGTATATAATCGCCACGCCCAATTGCCATTTCCGGAGTAAATGAAAAAATTAAACCTTCTCGTTTGTTATTCGGCTGAATAAAACGATTGTCATCATACGTAGAAGATGAGGCAAAACCACTCGCAAATTTCCACTCGCTCAGCCAATTTGCGCCGGAAGCCGCACCAGCGTCCTGATAGGCGGTTATTGACCGAGTATTATCTGCAGCTAACGCGAGCAAAGGCAGACCCAAAAATGGCATTAGTATCCAGGAAATTACTCGCTTCATAAATAAAGGAAAAGATACTTAGTCGGATGAGGGTAAAAATGAGTAGCGTCTGACAGATGCCGTCCCCTTTATCACCCGCCAAACAAGCCGAATCAACCAAAAGTGATCATTTCCAAAAGGAACAATAGGACATGGAATTTTATGCGTGTCCAACCGGGCTGCTTGTATTTGCAACTCCCCAACATACTCGAGGTAAAGATGAAAACCCTTACGTATGTCAAAGCCAAAGCAAAGCTGAAGCCATTTGTGATGAAACACACGAAGTGATTGAAAATGAAACATTACAGGCCGGAATGCCTCGGAACGTCCAGTTTGATAATAATTTATGTTCCATGGTGCTAAGGTCTGTTCTTTCTCTGATACAATAAAAACATGACCGGGATACTTGCCGGGCCATTCATCAAGATATTTTTGATCGCCAAACACCTTACGGTCACCCATCGCAGGGGTTGAACAATTTTCCAGACAAAGCCTCTGCCACTCACACAGAATCTCTGTTCCCGCCGCGGTCTTTTTAATCGTCAAAAACTGCACGCAAAAAATGCCATAAGATTCGGCAAGTAATTGATATTCTGGAGCATAGGCATGCTCAGTCAGTAACACTGATTTATCGGACTCGATAAAACCCTGCAAAAAAAGGGAGGGATCACCCCAGAAATAGATATCTGCGTCGAGATAAGTCACCCGATCAATTGCAGGATCTCGGTTAAAGACAAACCCATAAACAAAGGGTGTTAACGTAAAGAAATACTCGGAACGGCTTCTGTTTTTCTTTGCTGCCAGCAAGGCGGGAGTTTCAACAGACCGAAGTGATATAATTTCCAGTCCTTCCAAGGCCAAAATACTCAGCTGCTCCTCTACCTTATCGTCCAAACAGAGCACCCACAGCACCGACGCAACATGCTGGCGTCGCAACGACGAATACAGCGCAAGTCCTTGTAACAAGAACTTGTGGTCAAAATATGTAACGAAATGTTCCATGCTAAAACGAAATTTACCCCTTCCGGTAGAACGTCATGCCAAGAAAGTCAGCGAATCTCGTTGAATGATCAAAAGCAGTAAATGCTCCGCTTTCCCCGTATTCAGGGGCTAATAGCTTCTGCAGCTGAGTGCGGCTTAAAAAACGAAACGGATAGGTTGCCGGGTATATCTCATCCCCAACCCGCTGAATAGTTATACGTTCACGATCACTTCGCATAAATCCAGTACGATCAATGACAATATTCGGTATTTCAGCCTGTTTGACAAGAGCTAAAGGCATCGCCGGATCAGACAAATATCCAAGCACAGCAGAAAAAAGAGCTATCGTGGGTTTTCTCACGGCGAGGCAAGCAGGTATAGATTCAAAAAAATCCAAATTCTCATCAGCAAAATGCTCACGACCAAAGTGGACAAAGGGAGGCTGTTCAACCACTGACCAATGGAACTCCTTCATATTGGAAAATAGAACCCTATTTTTAAAATAGGTACTCCCAAGTGACCCACCATAATCCAAAACCCGTAAAACCCCACCCGACTGTTTCGCAATGGCCAGAAGACTTCGTACAAGTTGCCAACAATAATCGGGCTCTTGAAATACAACTGCATCGCGTTCATATGCGCCTTCTCCCTCTTTCACCTTTAGCGCCGCATCTTTCACTCGAGAAAATATGATTTCAGAGTCATAGCCCGTGCATAATCGAGCCGCATCATCCCAAGAAGGATAGCTCCCTCGCCAGCGCCTGCCCGATTTCCTTTCGAGATAAATCCGCTTAAACATCGGAGGACAAATATCATGTAGAATTTTCTTCATAATGAATTAATAGGTATCCTCAATGAAACAAGAAACATACAAACTGCGTGCGGTAATTTCTGGTTGCGATTGCAAGTGGGGTTAAATGCTAGTTGACCACAAATCTAGTGATTTGATCCCGTCGGCATGAGATTTGATGCAAGGTCCTTACTTAAAGACGGGGAGTTCATGTAGCTTCGGTATAAATTCAAGATTTCTTCATATTGTGTGTTAGCTGAGAAATGCTTGATCGCTGTTTGCCGGTGGTTACAGCCTCGAGTCGGATCCATTTCCTGAGCCCATTCTGAAATGCACGCTGCAAAACCGTCCACATCACCGGTGTTTGCACTCCAAACGTGAGACAGAGGAAATGATAAAAGGTCCATATTGCCGGCACATCGGCTCAAAATTAAAGGTAGGTTACAAGACAATGCCTCCAGCGCCGCTAATGAAAAGCCTTCATAACGAGAAGGCAACGCAAATGCATCCACACAACGATAAAAGTCTTTTGGAACTTCCATATATCTGAAACGAAATATCCGATCAGCCAATCCCTCATTATCCACAAAACGCTCAAGTTCCCGATCAAGATCTCCTGAACCAACATGAAAGAGTGAAAGGTCGGGATGCACGCGAGCTGCCAGTGAGAAAGCTTTATAGAGAGTCTGAGGATCTTTTTGCGCAGAGGAACGGCCCATAAAGCCAAGGATTTTTCCTGTTAAAGGAAGCCCAAATTTGTTGCGTAAATCACGTTTCTCCTGCGGTTCAGCCTTTGTAAATACACCGGTATCGACTCCATTGTATACATGATGGGCGCGCGATGATGAAAGGCCGAGCTTTTGGATGGCAAATTGCCGCTCTGACTTTGAGCAAGCTATCGTTTGAGAGTGTCTGCCAAGGAACGATTCAATCGCGTTGTAGACCACCCTCAAGCCCCCCCGTCCAGGACGAAGACCATAATAGGCGTGCGGTGTATATACTTGGATGCTACGCAGCCCGGCATACCGCACTCCGCGCGCCAATACTCCAGCCTTAGAACTATGACTGTGAACAATATCCGGTGCTTGGTGCTTTATGGCTTGGTAGAGTTTATAAGCAGCTCGGAAATCATGTATCGATGGGGAATTGCTAACGCCGAGGTTGAGGGCTTGCCCTCCATGGTTCTTCACAAGGCGAACCAAGTAGTGCAGGCGATCGCATCCTCGCCGATCAGAATACGCCAAGTCCACACTAATATTACTGGCAAGGAGAAAGCGACAAAGCCCCTCCACATATCGGAACACGCCATCCACTCCTGGTTCACTCACAATAAGGACTTTCATTGAATAAATTTACTGGCGCAGCACGCAGAAATCGCAATCTGGGGTAGACGGCAGACCTCGTTATAAATTTCCAGTAACTCATGTACATGGCGCTCACTCGTCCACGGGTCGTTCCAATACCACTGATAAGAAGCAAGTCCCCATTGAACAGTTGCAGCTTGATCACTTTGGACACGCATCATCTGACGTGAAAGATCATCCACATCACCCCGCCTAAAATGTAGACCATGCCGGTCATGTTTTATATAATCCGTGGCAGCACAATGGTCCGCCAAAATCACAGGGACACCAGCCGCCATCGATTCAATCGCCGTAAGACCTAGCGTTTCATAACACAACGAGGGAAAGACCAGTGCACGCGCTGCGCGCAAGTGGGAATGAATCGCCTCCGGAGACAACCAACCAGTAAAAATTCCGTGAGGGCAGATTTCTCGGATTTCAGCCATCAAAGGACCATCGCCAATAAACATGGCCGGGAGCCCCGTCTTCTGCACGGCTTTTGCAAACACACGAATGCCCTTTTCCTCTGAAAAACGTCCGATAAATATAAAGTATTTGTTTTCACCTACAGAGACAGGCCCGTGATTTTTGGCAAAGACAGGATGACGAACCGTGCGGCGAGGAGTAAATTTAGGCAGAAAAGATGCTGCAATTTTCAGGCTAAAATCTGAAACACCAATAAAATATGCGGTCTTAGATGGAATTCTAAGCCATCTATTTTGAATGGTGGTACGTAGTGCACGCCAGAGCTTATGCCCATAGTTTCGCCTGTCGCAATTACACAAGTAGCATGATAATGAAAGGGGGCTTCTACCGCAAAGCTCGGCTGTTTTTAGAATAGAAAAACTGCCATTTGGACAAACAATAAAAAAATCATGCAGTGTTATAATTAGGCGAAACCCCATCTCAACTACCAGATCGAGCATGAATGGAGACAGTGCCTTGGACCAACTGTGGACATGCACCACGGTTTTATCCGGTGATTTTGTGGCGAGCACTTGGCGCAGACGACTAATGGCAACGGTATTACGAATGCCTTGGTACAAGGCTAGGGCTCGGTTCCGATTTGTCGCAATTGTGTCTTGTTCGGTGCATACAACGGAAAGATTTTTCACCCCTATCAAGGATGGATCGATCGGACCACTGCATGAAAAAAACGTCACCGAGGTTCCGCTGGCAGCCAAGCCGATTGCGGATGCAATAGCCACTGACTCTGCGCCACCCACCATCGACGAGTGGTCATTCAGGATGATTACTTCAATTTCAGCGTGATTCATTTGGCAACACCCTCGGCAAGGACCGTGTAACTCGACCGCAATCCATGCGTTTTCATTCTCCCTAAATACTTTGGAAGATTGAGCATCCTAAAGCGCCACTTGGCGATTAGAGCTAGAAACGGTGAGCAGCGAAGAGGAAGATGCTTTCTTAATATTTCTTCCTGCTCTTGCAGCGTCTGCCGTGTATCTGACGACAACTGCCCTTTTCGCAACCGGAACTGCCCCACAGGAATATTATAGTACTTAAAAGCAAAACCCTGCGCATAAGCTCGCAGCCAGAAGTCAAAATCACCACACAGACGCAACTCAGGATTGAAATACCCGATTTTGCGCACGACCTTGCGACTGAATGTATTGCCCTGCTGAGACAACGGACTGATCCCCAAAGAAAGCACCGCCGGGAACCATGCAGGCGTTCCTTCCACCGCGATGCGTGAAAGCACGCGTTCCTCCTCGTCGATGAGGTCAACCGCACCATACATGACTGCTTCCGGCCGGGCAGAGCTTATATGCTTTTTGAAGGCGACGGCATAGCCCAGTAATAAACAGTCATCGTCATTAATATATGTAAACCAGTCCCATTCCTTGGGCGCATGGTCAAAAGCGGCATTGAGCGCACCGTACAAACCCATGTTCTTCCCTCGATCCGCCACAACGACAGCATGCGGATAACGACGCTGGAGCAATTCACACTTGGCTGCTGGCACTGATAAAACATGCACGATATCTAGCCCAAGAGTCATCACCGAGCGCACTGTGGCATCCAAATACGGAGAATCACCCAACGTGGGAGTGACGACAAGGAGACGGTTTGACTTGGTTATATTGCTATTGATCATAATGTATATTCGCCCGGACTGTTGTGCCATCAAAGTCAATGTTGGTTCCCGGACCTGGATCCACGACAAAGTCCACCGTAGTTCCTTTCTTTACAACCAAGGTTGCAGTAAATGATTTTGAAAGTTTGGCCCGTCCACCAATGACCTCACGGAATAACTGCTTGCCAGCGACCCATACGCTTACACCTACGCCATCACCTTCAGATCCGCAGTGGAAAACAGCCCTGATTTCAATCTCGCATTCAACCGGACACACCCAGCGCCGTACCACCGGTAAACGCTTCCCGTCCTCAACCGAAGGATGCTGTTCAGTCGCGGAAATCAGAGAATAAGGAGCCCCGCCCTCCCACTGCATCTTCGAATCTATCGTGACACAATCTGTCATGGAAGCAAACTCGTTGCCTCTATAATAGCCATAATTCCAACCATCTTTACCCTGCTCATTGGAAAAATTTCGTCGAGCATCTGCGGTTCTACCTTTGCTCTTCTTACACTGCATAGCCGGCCCTTTTATGGGTCCTTTAACATAAATTGGGGCGTCTGAAAGCATGATTGCTTTGGTTGTATCCAGCTTGCGCCCAGTAATATCCACAGCCTGCCCCGAACATTGTACTTCGTGAGATGCCTCATCAATAGACCACATCACCCGAATCTGCTCACCCTCCGGAGTGGAGAACAAAAATGAATAAACATCCTCATCAGTACTTTCACGGGCTGAAAAAGAAGCTCCTCGCAATTGCTCCATTAGCGTTTTCAAAGCCGTAAAAGCTCTACGGTGTGCCTGACTTCCTCCCTCATCCTTGATCAAGCCCATCTTAAACTGCTGATGATCTTTAAAAAGATACCAATACACGCGCTCAACTTTTGCGGATAAGAGAAGGACATAAGCACGTACTAGAAATTTAGCTTGGGTAACCTCATCGACCGACAACGCACCATGTTCAAGCCCTGACCCCCAACCGATTTCACTCACCCAGATTGGTTTATCTGCGCCGCCATTATACTTTTTAATGAGCTCACGGAGTTCTTCAATATCGCGTTCAAGCCCCTCTGGAGGTTGTTCAAATCGATATGGATGTACCGTCGCAACATCCATGTAACGAGCAGCTCCGCCAGCCAATAATTTCTCCCAATAGGGCAATGGAATACCTTCTGTCGCACCCGCACAAACTGTCACCTCAGGCCGATCTCTTTTGATTCGCACATAGGCCGATTTAAGCATGCGCAAATAGGTTTCAACGCGATTGGTTTTAGCCGCTCCCTGACAGAATCCACCGTTATATTCATTCCAGATTTCGACCTCCCTGATCTGCGATCCATAGTGAGCCAACACTTCACTACAATAACGTGAATAGCCCTTGATGGCCTGCTCACTATAAGGTGTCATCCCCTTATCATAGTTTTCGTTTCCAAAGGCAAAAATGACTAACGGCGAAATATCATTTTCGGCCAACGCTGCCATATATGCATCGCACTCCCTTGGAAAGGCAAAACGACCTTTCTTAACCTCAATATCAGCCCAGGGAATCTCATCACGCACAAATCTCACTGGTCCGGCACCAATTTTATCAACTACAGATAATGGCCAGCCCTGTGCAAAATGCGTCATTACGCCAAAACGCGAATCAGCAGTCTGTTTTGCTGCGACGCACGAAAGCTGCGCCAGCGCCAAAACAAAGGTGCTGCGTAGAATAATACTGCTGATAGTCGAAGAAATCATAATTAACCTTCAACGACTGTATGCCTGTGCATCATCAATCGATGGAAGCGATACTGCCCTCTGCACCTGCGCTTGATTGCGAAACACGCGAATAACCTCAAAAATGCCACCCAAAATCAGAGTGGGAAGCAAACCAAGACACATGCCAAAAACCACACCTGTCGGCCCAAGATACACCAGCAAGCAATACATTAATGGCGGGCTAATCACACTACTTACGATACTGTATAATGTCAGCTTGCGTATCTCCGATATGCCTGCTAAAAGATAGCCAAACGGTTGATCAATAAACATAAGAGCATTCCAGCAAAACAATGCCCAGAGCAATCCGTCCGAGGGGAGCAGTCCATCTTTGCCAATCCAAAATCTGATAATCTCCTTTGCAAAAAATGTCCCTATAAACATGGGGACCACAGTGAACGCCATGACCGCCCCGATTGACAGCCAGAGCATACGTCGAATCCATCGCCAATCCGAGCGCGCTTTAGCGTTGGTATAGGCAGGCCATAGCGGTTGCATGAAGGCATTCTGCACCACGGCAAATAAATTAAAAAATCTCTGCCCCAAGTTATAAGGTGTGACTGCGGCCGCTCCCAGTGTGGTCGAAATCAATATAGAAGGCAAAGTAAGTACTAACGTAAAATACAATTGTTGAATACCAAAACTACTTCCTAGCTTGAAAAGATCTCGCATCACGGTGGGCTGATATCTTATCCGGCGAAGATCTAACCACCCCAGACTTCTAAGTTGGAAAAACAAAAAGCATGCATTGACTAAAATAATCGGGAGCTGTGACGCAACAATAATGGCGGTAAGACTACCATGCAACCGTGTTGTGATAAATACGCCTATAAGCGAGCCTACCGCACCAATGGCTAAAGCGGCATTCTGAAGCCACGCCTTCTGTTGACTATAAGCCAGTATTTGCGACAACCCTAATGGAATATTAAGGCAAAACAGTAACAACGTGACAGTCGCAGCTAAACTCGCCTCACTACGAACAAGGGGGTCCACCAAATTGAAAACAACAGCAAAATTGAGCAAGCGCCCAACAAGAAGCGCCAACACAGACAGGACCACCCAAACCCCAATCAAAAACAAAAGCGCATTGCCCCAAATCTCACGAGCCTGGCGTTCTTTTCCTTCCGCAAAAGCCTCACTCATCTTATTTTGAGCACCAAGGCCAATGCCAAAATCTGAAAAACAGATTAAAATATTAACACTGGTCAGCAGCATCCAAAAACCAAAGGCCTCCGCACCTAATGCATGTACAGCAATGGGGACCTGAATGAGCTGAGAGCCAGTACCAACGACCCTCGAAGCAAGCGATGTGACAACAAATTTCGCGATCGATTTCGTGCGATCAGAAAGACGGTTAAATCTGTGCTTACCTAATTCAATTAAAGTCATGCTGTGAACTCCTTCAATGGAGCTGGCTCAGAGTGCGCTTTATGCCATAGCACCAAAAGTAGACCAGCTACAGATGCAATTTCAACCCGGCTGGCACCTGAAAACGGACTACAACAAAGAGCCCACATACCATCTATAAGCATAAAAAAATAAACGTGGTTAAGGTGGAATCGACTTGTTTCAAAAACGATATAATAAAGGCCCCATAGCAATATGGCTCCATAAACAATAAAAAAAGCTCCACCAAAGAGCCCTCCTTCGGCCAAGGCAACAAGTATTTGCGTGTGCAAAGCGATTCCCTCATCCGGAAGATCGCCCCCAGCGGCAAACCCACCTGCTCCACTAATCTGTGATTCATCATACCGAATCAACATGAAATTATCATAAACACGTGTATTGCTAAACCACGACCCATTTCCAATGAATGGCGACGCCATAAAGGCTTCAGCCGCTGCTTTTACCATGGCACCGCGTTCAATATCAGAACGATTCGCCCGTCCTTCTTGCTTGGTATGTGAATACACAAAACCCACTACCACAATAGCTAGAAAAAATCCTAGCGGAGCCATGCATTTACGAAAGAAACCTGGCAAAGGCGGTACCGTATGAAGAATCAAAGCAAATCCGGTAAGGAAACAAAGCCCACCCATACTACGAAAATCCAAGGCAAAGTTTAAAACACCAAGGCCGATCGAAACAATGAATGCTATGATCGGTCCACCAAATGGGGCACAATACAAGGCCATAAACGTCACGGGGTACGCCCATCCAAACTTCCACGTATCATTAAACATTGCACCATAGATAAATACATGCGTCAAGTGACCAGATTCTCTCCCCAGCAAAAAAACAAGTACATTATTTTCTGTAAGACCAAACAAATAGGCGATAGCGACACAGTTTATGCCAAGAAAAACCATCCGGGCCCAACCGCGAGCCATGTCTAAAGTCGAGCTCCCGCAATATACGTCAGAAACAATATAGGCTGCAATTGCCACGATTTGTGCAACCATCATCCACCGAAATGGAGCGCCCGCCATAAGGTGATTTGGCCAATCCTTTCTGATTAAAATATATAGAACTGACCAGCTCGCAATCACGATCAAGACAAGTTCGCCCAAGGGCATCTCACCAACGAGTGAAACGGTGAAGGCCACAAAAAAACTCGCCAACAAGGTAAACCATCCCGAAGGCCGAGAAAGTATGCTAGACTTAACCGGCTGAATGCACTCCCTATCTGTGTCAGTCAAGGACCTCGCGTTGAGTTCACGTAACTTAAGTTGATCGTATTCCTTCCGCATGTTGTAATCAGCCTCTTTTATGCTATGGATCGTACTAGAGGCGTTAACATGCGTTTTTACGATTCGTCAAAGTCATCATGATGATTTTAATATCCAAGAATAGATTCCAATTTTCCATATAGTGCAGATCACAACGAATGCGTTCACTGAGATCCGTATCGCCGCGCAAGCCATTCACCTGCGCCCAGCCTGTAATCCCAGGCTTGATATTGTGACGGGCATTGTAATGTGGAATTTTTTCTTTTAAAAGATGGATCCACTCTGGTCGCTCAGGCCGTGGACCAACAAGGCTCATATCACCTGTTATGACATTAATAAATTGAGGCAGCTCATCAATATTCCATTTTCTCATAAACGCCCCAATACGCAGGCGTCTAGGATCGCCTTCCGTAGTCCATCCAGCTTTCCCGTTTTTTTCTGCATCGAGTTTCATGCTACGAATTTTTAGTATCCAAAACGGTTTACCGTCCCGCCCAATGCGCTTCTGCCTGAAGATCACTGGACCGGGGTTCTCCAGATAAACCCAGAGACCAAAAAAGCCGATGAGTGGCAGGCTCAGCAAAAGACCAATGAGACCGCCAACAAAATCAGTCAGTTGTTTAAGCAGAACATTTACTGGCTTATCTAAGGGTGAATATGAAATGCCTAAAACAGGTACACCTGAAACCATCTGCAGTCTCAGACCCGAAAGTAAAATTCTGAAATAATCCGGGATCACCTTAAATTCGATCATTTCCTTTTCACAGAAATGGGCCAAGTCACGAGCCTTGTCTGCCGGTGTATCAATGTCAACGAGGATAACCGCATCCACATCATGCTCTTCCAGTACTGAAATTATGACAGAAGCATCTATGGTTGGAGCATAAAGCTGCGGGGGGCAGCTATCGTTATCATCGGTTTTCTTTGTGGGTATGTAACCTATTATACTATAGGGGTGGGCTTTATCGCAAAGTATGGCCTGAGCTAATTTAGATGCTTGCGGTGACCAACCGACAAAAACAACCCGCTGCTTAATATGAGATGAGAGCATTTTACCATTTAGCACATGCACCACAAAGGCACGCCACCCGATCAAGCTTGATGTCGAGACAATGAACGCAATCGAAACATAGACCCGGCTCATTTCCAAGGAAGAACGGAAGAGCCAAGTGAAAGTGAGATAAGCAAACAACCAGCGTAGTGCAGTATAAAAAATACCCGATGCCGCCCACTTTAATGAGCGCATGTGATGTATGTTATACATTTTTTCGTGGGGAAGCAGTATCACGAAAAGAAGCGAACCAAATGCAGCCAAGCCAGTATAATCAGTCCAATGCACGTCATCGACATTATAGCCAAATTGATTCAATCCCGTCTCAAAGCGCAGCCAACTACTTAACATCAATGAAAGGAACGAAACTAATAAATCGCCAATTAACCCGAGCGATAGAACGTAGGTAAATATAGCACGGCTTTGATATTTTGCCTCCCCCGGTAAACTCTTTGGACTGCCATCTGCCGCTTGAATAAGATCACTCAGCAGTGTTAAACGTGAAGATTCCACGCCGGATGAATCCCACTCCGATTTAATTTTTCTCTTACTGCTCATAATATTAAGAGGGTTTGATGAAGTAGTGCAACCGACATTCGATCCAATTCGCGCACGCCCCTGCTCCTATCCTTTTAAGAGATAAACCGTACAAGCTAATAAAACTTAATTTGAGTGTAAGCATATTATGCAGAGATGCCCAAGAGATTAGAAATGCTGATCTATGATATTCCAAAAAAGTCTCCTCATAGCAGACCACATGCAGTCTAAATGGTTCGCTTGAATAGATCGATTGGATGAATTCGAGACTTAATATTAGTTGTTAATAAGATGTAATTCACGCGTTCTCCGCTTAATAGGCACCGAGGTGCCATAAGGAAAAGCTTCAAGCAGATGTCAACGGACAGCAGTAGAATACTACTGGTAAAACAATTATAGCTATTAGGTCCTTAACTCTAACTCTGGCAGCACTTTAGCTTCATCACCATAGGGCGAGTCCTCCTCTCGCGAGCTCTTGGTCTTGTTGAGAACCAAGCCAATATTTGCCTGTCTTGCGGTTGCTTTCAGTTGATTGCAAACGTATTGGACTGTTTTCTGAGGTGTTTTTTCGGCATGGATAACCACACAAATACTGGAGACATATTTTGCGATATAGAGGGCATCACTGACTCGTCCGATCGGAGCGCTGTCGATCACAACACGATCATAACTTTCATAAACTCTACGCAATACCTGCCATAGGTTATCTGTGCTGAGTAACGCTTCTGCACCTGGATTTCGGCGTGCATCCCCCAAAATAAAGAGGTTATCCACAATCGTGGATTGAGGCACCTCGTTGCACAGGTCGGGATCTCTCAAGCAATCCGAAAGACCGAACTTAGCCTCCGGATTCCCATAGAGCTGCTGTAAACGTGGTGAGCGAAGGTCCCCATCAATTAACAGCGTACGATAGCCCTGCTGAGCAAGTGATGCGGCGTAGTTAATTGCACAATAGGTTTTGCCTTCCCCTGTCTCAGCACTGGTGAACAACACCCACCGATTCTGAATATCGTAATCAAGAAGCGAAAGTTGGGTGCGAAGTGATCGGATGGCCTCGGCCTGACTTGAAGCTGGGTCCTTTAGCACGACGGGCCAGCGTCGCATCATCTCGGCGCTCGCTTGCGGAATAGCAGTAAAAACCGACAACCCAAGCAAGGACTCTGCTGACTGGGTGGTTGAAATGGTGTTACAGAGAGTATTCTGCACTATCGCCAAAATGCATCCGATTACAAACCCAGCACCGAAGCCAAACGCCAAAATCAATTTCCATGAAAACTTTGTGCGTGCAATGGGCAACATGGGGGCTTCCACCACCCTGATAGATTTACCATTCACGGTCTGCGGTTGAGCAAGCGCATCGGAGAGGCCATTTTGTTTCAATCGCTCCAACGCCTGTTGGTAAATTGCGGTGTTAGCCGCAAGTGCACGCTCTAACGCGCGGTACGGAATATTAAGACGGTCAATCTCAAGGGCGACTTTTTGTTCTTCAGCAAGGACGTCATCTAGGGTGCTTTCTGTGGTCTTGGCGTTTTCATACGCGCGACGAATAGAATCTGCGCTTTTTTGAACCGCTCGCGACATTGCCGATCGATGCTCCTCCAGTTGGCTCCGCGCTTGAATCAGTGTCGGATGAAGCGTTCCATAGCGCTGCGCCAAACCTGCAATTACAGCTTCCTGCCCAGCGACTTGCTTGCGAAGCTCAGAAACCTCTGCGTTATCTGCAATAATTTTCACCCCTAAAAGATCTTCCTTATTAGTATGAGCCAAATGGGCCACTTGAATCCAATCAGCATGGAGCGAGAGGCGCGTATATTTCGCCGCGGCTGCTCGCTGAGCTATATCCTTAAGTCGTTCAGCAACAATGTTCTGCCTGTCGTTAAGCGAAATAACCCGGTAGTTTTCTCGATAAGTTTGCAGACTCTCTTCTGATTTCTGAACCTCCAGCTCCGCTCGACGGATCTCTGCGAGGATGCTCTCTGAGGCAAAATCCGAGACCAATTTGCGCTCTTGCATCGAATTCTCAAAAAGCTGTTCAATCAAACTCCTCGCGATCTGTTGGGCTCGGGCGGCGCTGTCATCACCCACCTCTATACTAATTAATCTGCTCCCGCGCAGTGTATTGACCGAAATCCTATTATTTAGAAGGGCAATAATTTCTTGCTCCAAGTAAGGACGTCCTCTTGGCGGAGCAAAACTTGGATCCGAAGCCAAATCCAAGGTCTTAGCCACATCAGCAAGCAAGGCCTGCGTCGCAATCTTAAGCTCGATGGTTTTAAAATCAGGCGACTCAAAGGAAAGAGCGCTCACCGACGCATCTGGAGCGATTTCCAATAATGCACGAGAAACATAAACACCTGGAACATACTTTATGTACGCAACGGCGATAACCAACCCAGCCAAAGCACAACCAAGAATCAGCATCGCATGCCGCTTGAATACGCCGAGCACTTCGCTGATTTCCAGCGTGCCCTGAACCTGAGCCCTTGCTCGATAGTTACTCTGAAATTTTGTCATAAAATTATAATTAGCAAATTTTGAACCTCTACTTTGGTTCATTTTGCTTCCTAATTAGGTTAAGCCAATGGTTAATGAATCAAGCTTCACTGCACCGTAGCAGGTCAAACGAAGCAGCGGAATAATTCCTTCCGCTAGAAATCATCAAGTTCAAAATGCTTCCGTAGTTGTATTGCAATATCCGGATATAATTTTGCTCACTTCGCCCCACCAACTCGCAGCCCATGGGTCAGGAATTCTTCCGAAACCACAAACGTTAGAGGCATGCGCGCAGAAATTGAAGGAGGCATAAATTACGTTTGACCACGATAACGACAAAAGGTGACAGGGTATTCCCTTGTTTTCTGATTTTTCTCAAATCCGTGCCAGGAAAACCCTATCGGACAAATAAGAATCCCGTGATCCGGTCGCACGTTATTTGACTACTTGAGCTTAAAAAATTGAACGTGTGGCCTGTACTGATGAGGTGGGCCTGGACAAGGAAGGCTAAGCTAGCTTTAGGCGGCGGGTCGGCTTGATCAGGCAACCCGCGCAATCCGAAACGTGGATCATAGTCCGTAGCGGTATTTTGCTGGTGTTACGGTAGTCGATCGAGTGATCGAGCACTCTCGCCTAGGTCTTAAACGCGGCGTCAACGACCTGCACTCTCGCTCAAGGTTTCTTGACACGAGCAAAAGCCCCCGGACACGCCTGCCCCTATTCCTTCTCATGGTCAAAAAACGTCTGTCGCAGGCCGGTCGCCCACCCTGCCTTCATCCGCCCCGGCATGAGGGAAACCGTCGCCAAGGAATTCGGCCTGCACGGCATCACGACCGTTGCACATACGCAGGACGACTGTCTCAAAAACAACGAAGCCGGCCAAACGGACCGACTAAGCGCCAATTTGAGCTGTGCTGGGAAGGCACAGATCATGTATTTCACGGAATAATACTTGCTGAATAAACACTAATTTTGGCTTTTCCCGATTCTACGTTAATCCCCTCACCGCGTGCTTGCACCATCCCGCTTTTGCCACCCAAGGTGTTGCCTACCGTGAAAGCCTCTGACCTCTTTCAACTTCCTCCCTCCCTTCAACCTTTTGCCGCGTTCTTTCCCGCCAACGTCGCCCCGTGGGAATGGCTCAAAGCCATCAGCCCCGCGCTGAAGGCGCACCCGTTTCCCGCCACTCCACCCACCGTGCCGCCCGGCGTCTCCCTCGAAGGCGCGGTCTACCTGCACCCCTCAGTCAAACTCCCCGCCAGCGCGACAATCATCGGCCCGGCGTGGATCGGCGAAGGCACCGAAATCCGCCCCGGCGCCTTCATTCGCGGCAATGTCATCATCGGTGCGCGCTGCGTCATCGGCAACTCCTGCGAATTTAAAAACGCCCTCCTCCTCGACGGCGTGCAAGTCCCGCACTTCAGCTACGTCGGCGACTCCATCCTCGGCAACAGCGCGCACCTCGGTGCCGGCGTGATCCTCTCCAACCTCCGCCTCGACCAACAGCCCATCAGCGTCCGCCTGCCCGACGCCATCCACGACACCGGCCTGCGGAAATTCGGTGCCCTCCTCGGCGACAAAGCCGAAGTCGGCTGCAACGCCGTGCTCCAACCCGGCACCATCCTCGGTCGGCGCGCCCTCGTCATGCCCACCCTCGCCTTCGGCGGCTATCTTCCCGCCGCCATGATCGCCCGCACCCGCACCCAGATCGTCACCCAACCCCGCCGCGACTAATACCCGTCGACACCGGTCGACACCGATTTAATAAATCTGTCATCCGCTTTCAGACATCCGCGTTAATCCGCGTCCATCTGCGGTTCCTCTCTTTTCCCACCTCCTCTTCCTCCATGCGCATCCTCTCCGGCATCCAACCCTCCGGCACGCTCCACATCGGCAATTATTTTGGCATGATGCGGCCCTCGATCGAACTCCAGGCACGCGGCGAATGTTACTACTTCATCGCCGACTACCACTCGATGACATCCCTGACCGACGCCGACCAACGCCGCAAAAACACCCTCGACGTCGCCCTCGATTTCCTCGCCTGCGGCCTCGACCCCAAGAAAAGCGTCTTCTACCGCCAGAGCGACCTGCCTGAAGTCTGCGAACTCACCTGGATCCTCGGCACGCTCACTCCGATGGGCCTGCTCGAACGCGCCCACAGCTACAAAGACAAAACCGCCAAAGGCCTCTCACCCAACTTCGGCCTTTTCGCCTACCCCGTGCTCATGGCCGCCGACATCCTCCTCTACGACGCCCACCTCGTGCCCGTCGGCCGCGACCAGAAACAGCACGTCGAGATGACCCGCGACATCGCCATCAAATTCAACCAAACCTACGGCGAAACCTTCGTCATACCCGAGCCCGAAATCCGCCCCGAAGTCGCCACCGTGCCAGGCCTCGACGGCCAGAAGATGAGCAAGAGCTACGGCAACACCGTGGAAATCTTCGGCGACGAAAAAGCCATCCGCAAAAAAATCATGGGCATCAAAATGGATTCCCGCACCCCCGCGGAACCCAAGCCCGACGCCGACCAAAACCTCGCCATCCAGCTGCTCAAACTCGTCGCCCCCGCCGACGTCTCGACCGACACCGAAACCCGCCTGCGCGAAGGTGGACTCGGCTATGGCGATTTGAAGAAAGCGCTCTTCGAACACTACTGGAATTATTTTGCGCCCTACCGCGCCCGCCGCGCCGAACTCGCCGCCAACCTCGATTACGTGAACCAAGTTCTCCTGGACGGTGCTCAACGCGCCCGCGTCATCAGCAGCGACGTCCGCCAACGCGCCCGCCGCGCCAGCGGACTCGCCTAAGCCGCTGCGGCGAAAAGTTCATTTCCCGTCCTGTAGGCCGTGAGCTCGCTCACGCCACGGCTCGCGCTTTACCTCATTCTGCTGGTATCGGCATCCGCACGTTGCGTCTTGGCGGCTTTGCGTGAAATCCGGCCTGTAAAAAAAGCTACCCGACACTTCCGATCGTTGCCTCATGTCAGGCAAACAACGCTTCGACGTCCCGTTCCTTCATTCGAAAAACCTCCGGTACGCTTTCCAGCCGAGCCAGCAGCCGACGATCGAGCCCACGCCGCTGATCATGAAACTGGCGAAGAAACTCGCGCCGAGCGCGTCCGCCGCCCACCAGAAAACATAACTAAGCGCCGCCGATGTGCCAAAGATACAGATGGATCGCATGGTGCGGCCAGCCTGCTCCGCTCAACGCCCTGTGTCGAAACTTGGTTTGCCCACTCGTCGCGCCGTAGCGACAGCGCGTGAAACGCTGCCCCCATTCCGCTCGCTCTTGGCTCACGCAAAGCCACCCAACGGCAACGCCACCATTTCCCTCTCGACCCCGCCGCTTTTGCCGGTGTCAGTCATCGTGTGGATTTGTTCGACCAATGCCTGCGCCAAGCAGCGCTCTACCCGCGCTGGCTCGTCGTCACCAGCACGGTGCTCGCCGCATTCGCCATGCTTTGGATAGTAGCAAAGCTGCTCAAGTGGACCTTGTTGCTCTTATTCACCCTCGTGTTCCTCGCGCTCGTAGGCGGTTTACTGGTTTGGTGGCTCGGCTGAAAAAAATCTCGGCCGATATCGTGCAAGATTTGCCCGCTTTTTCTTGTCACTGATTTGCCACACTCCATATCCCTCTTCGATGAAGTACCTCTTCGTGACAGGTGGTGTCGTCTCCTCCCTCGGCAAAGGTCTAACCGCAGCTTCGCTCGGCGCCCTGCTCGAAATGCGCGGACTCACGGTGCGTATCCAGAAATTCGATCCTTACCTCAACGTGGACCCGGGCACCATGAGTCCGTTCCAACACGGTGAAGTGTACGTGCTCGAAGACGGCGCGGAAACCGACCTCGATCTCGGCCACTACGAACGCTTCACCAGCGGCAAACTTTCCCGCATCAACAATCTCACTTCCGGACAGGTCTACGAGAGCGTCATCCAAAAGGAACGCCGCGGCGCCTTCCTCGGCAAAACCGTGCAGGTGATCCCGCACGTCACCAACGAGATCAAGGACCGCATTTATCAGGCCGCCAAAGATATCGACGTGCTCATCACCGAGATCGGCGGCACCACCGGCGACATCGAGGGCCTGCCCTTCCTCGAAGCCATGCGTCAGTTCGCCCTCGAGGTGGGACCGCGCGACGTCGTTTTCATGCACGTCACACTCGTGCCGTTCCTCAAGGCCGCCGGTGAACTCAAGACCAAGCCCACGCAACAATCCGTCGCTAAGCTCCGCGAAATCGGCATTCAGCCGCACATCCTCGTCTGTCGTTGCGACCACGAACTCGACGCCAGTCTGCGCGATAAACTTTCGATGTTCTGCAACGTCCCCGTGAAAGCCGTCATCGAGTGCTGCGACGTCGATTCGATCTACGAGCTGCCCGTCGCTTTGCAAAAAGAAGGTCTCGACGATCTCGTGGTCAACCTCTTCGGCCTCACCGCTCCGACGCCCACGAAAAATATCTGGGAAGAAATCGTCGCCCGCATCAAAAACCCCGTCCACCACATCCGCATCGGCGTCGTCGGCAAATATATCGAACTACAAGACGCCTACAAATCCGTCTACGAATCCGTCACTCACGCCGGCATCGCCAACAGCGCTCAGATCGAGACCGTGCGCATCGACGCCGAGGATCTAGAAAAGAAAAACGGCCTCGAACTGCTCAAGGGCCTCGACGGCATCCTCGTTCCGGGTGGTTTCGGCGACCGCGGCACCGAGGGCAAGATCGCTGCGGCGCGCTACGCCCGCGAAAACAAAATCCCCTACTACGGCCTCTGCCTCGGCCTGCAAATCGCCGTCATCGAGTACGCTCGCAATGTCCTCGGCCTCGCCGGCGCCAACAGCACCGAGTTTGACCCCGCCTCCCCGCACCCCGTCATCAACATGATGGAGGAACAGAAAAAGATCATCGACAAGGGCGCGACCATGCGCCTCGGCAGCTACGAATGCGCGCTCACGCCCGGCACTCACGCCGCCAAGGCCTACGGCAAGGAAAGCATTCGCGAACGCCACCGCCACCGCTTCGAGGTCAACAACAGCTACGTCGGCCAGCTCCAAAAGTCCGGCATGATCGTGAGCGGCATCAACCCGCGCCGCAACCTCGTCGAGATCGTCGAAATCAAAGACCACCCTTGGTTCGTCGCCGTGCAGTTCCATCCGGAATTCCAATCCAAGCCGAACCAGCCGCACCCGCTCTTCGCCTCCTTCATCGCCGCCGCCGTCAAAAACGCGAAAGGCACCGCCAAGCCCGCGAAGAAGCCCGCTAAAGCCGCGAAGAAGAAATAATCCATGTTCTTTGATCCCGCCAAACTCCTCCTCATCGCCGGACCTTGTTCACTCGAAAACGAGAAGGTCTGCCGCGCCGTCGCCGAGACGCTCACGTCCGTCCAGCGCGCCCAGCCTGAACTAAAGATTATCTTTAAAGGCTCCTTCGACAAAGCCAACCGCACGTCCGCCACCGGCCCGCGCGGCACCGGTCTCGAAGCCGGTTTAAAACTGCTCGACCTCATCCGCCGCGACTACGGTTTTCCGATCCTCACCGACATCCATGAGACGGCCCAGGTCGCGCCCGTCGCCGCCGTGTGCGACGTGTTGCAGATCCCGGCCTTCCTCTGCCGTCAGACCGATCTCCTGCTCGCCGCCGCCGCGACCGGTCGCATCGTCAACGTGAAGAAGGGCCAGTTCCTCTCGCCGCAGGAAATGGTCTTCGTCACCGCCAAACTTCGCGAAGGCCACGCCGCCGAAATCTGGCAGACTGAACGCGGCACGACCTTCGGTTATCAAAATCTCGTGGTCGATATGCGCTCGTTCGCCATCATGAAGGCCAACGGCTACCCGACGATCTTCGACGCCACCCACAGCGTGCAGCTGCCCGGTGCCGCCGGTGGTAAAAGCGGCGGTCAGCGCGAATTCGTGCCGCCCCTCGCCCAAGCCGCCCTCGCCGCCGGAGCCGACGGCCTCTTTATCGAGACGCACCCGAATCCCGCCGAAGCAATCAGCGACGGCCCCAACATGATTCCGCTCAGCGAACTTCCCGCCCTGCTGGAAAAATGTCTCGCGATCTGGCGAGCCGCCCGCAGCTGAGATCGTTGTTGAAAAAATGGCTCAAATCCATGCTGGGAAGCGGCATTGACCACGCCACCGGCAGCCGCAAAGCTCTTTCCTGATCTATAACCTGATGGACTCTTTTCTAATCGATGTGCCGGTGCCTTCCATGGGCGCCACCGTGAGCGAACTGACCGTGATTGATCTGGTCGTGAACCCCGGAGCGGTCGTGACCAAGGGCCAGAAACTGGCCGAGCTCGAAAGCGACAAATCGGTTTTCGAATTCGAATCGCCCTGCGATGGCACCGTGCGCGAAACGCTCGGCCGCGCTGGCGATATCCTGGCCTCCGGCACTCCCTTTCTGAAAATCGAGACCCGCGACCAATCGCTGCGCCACCTCGAAACCAAAGCCGTCAACGGTATCGTCCACGCCCCCGGCACCGCTCCCGCTCCCGCCGCCCTCCGCGCCGTCGCACCCATCGCCACGCCCGCCCCGGTTGCAGCCGCACCCGTCGCCACTCCAGCCAAACCCGCCGGCCTCCAGTGGACGCCCCGCGCCACCAAACTCGCGGCCGACACCGGCCTAGATCCCGCGACCCTCACCGACATCGAAGCCACCGGCCCCGGCGGCCGCGTCTCCGGCGACGACGTTGCCCGCTACATCGAAAAACGCGGCCAAGCCCCAAGCGTGGCCCCCGCTGCGACGCCCGCCGTCGCGACCGACAGTTTTGATCTACGCTCCGCCGAGACCGTTTGCATCGCCGGCGTCGGCTACGCGATCCCCTCAGGCATCCGCTCGAACAGCGAGATTCTAAAAGAATTTCCCGACATGACCGAGACCGAGGTGATCAAGCTCACCGGCATCCGCGAACGCCGTTACGCCGCCGAAGGCGAAACCGCCACCAGCCTCGCCGTCACCGCCGTGCAGCACGCCCTCGCGCAAGCCAAAGTCGACGTGAAGGAAATCGATGGCGTCATCATGGCGACCCTCATTCCCGACCAGCCCGTGCCCTCGATGGCCAGCGCCCTCGCGAAACAACTCGGCGTGCCGCACGCCTTCGCCTTCGACCTCAACGCCGCTTGCGCCGGCTGGCTCTACGCCCTCGAAGTCGGCCGCTCCTTCATCCGCGCGGGCACCGCGAAAAAACTCCTCGTTGTCACCGCCGAACTGCTCTCCCGCATCACCAATCCCAAGGACCACGCCACCGCGTTTCTCTTTGGCGACGGCGCGGGTGCCGCTGTGTTGACCAACTGCGATGGCGGCCACCGCCTCGCGCGCCTCGCGCTCTCCGGCGACGCCGATCAATTTGAAGCGATCCAACGCCCCGGCGGCGGTGCCGCGCGCCCCGTGCCGCACCCCGAAGGCCACGACCGCGACGACTTTTTCCTCCAAATGAATGGTGCGGCCGTCTTCAAGCACGCCGTCATCGCCTTCGCGAACCAGATCGAAGCCACGCTCGCCCGCCATCACCTCAAGCCCGCCGACATCGCTTGGATCGTGCCGCATCAAGCCAACGAACGCATCCTGCGCGCCGTCAGCAAACGCGTGAACATCCCCTACGAACGCTTCGTCGTGACGATCGGCAAATACGGCAACACCTCGGCCGCGAGCGTGTCGATGGCACTCGGTTGGGCGGCGGAAGAAGGCATCTTTGCGCCGAACGACAAGATCATCTTCTGCAGCGTCGGCGCCGGCCTGACCTTCGCCGGCGGCCTACTCGTCTGGTAAACGGCGGCCCGCTCCCGCAGCCAAGTAGGCAGCCCGCTCGCGGGCGCTTAGGGCCCGAGCCACCACGCGGCCTGCTTTACAACAGCCCCAGCTCTCGCGCCTTGAGCGCGGCTTGCGTGCGATCCAGCACGCCGAGTTTCGTCAGCACTTGGCTCATGTGATTTTTCACCGTGCCCTCGGCGATGCGCAGGTGCGCGGCGATCTCCTTGTTGCTCCTGCCGGTGGCGAGTTGTTCGAGCACTTGCAATTCGCGGCTGGAAAGCGGCTCGATCAGCGGCTGGGCCGCACGGCGCTGCTGCTGGCCTTGCAAGCGGGCGAACTCATGCACGATCTTGCTCGCCACGGCGGGCTCAAACATCGACTGGCCGCACGCGGCGCAACGAATCGCGACGGCGAGTTGTCCCGAAGGCACGTCTTTGAGCAGGTAGCCGATCGCTCCCGCCGCGAGCGCGGCAAACACGTCGTCATCGTGATCGAAGGTGGTCAGCACGAGAATCTACGGTGCCGGACTCGTCTGCCGCAGCACACGCGTGGCCTCGACGCCTCCCATGCCGGGCATCCTCAAATCCATCAGCACCACGTCGGGCGTGTGGCGGCGCGCGAGCTCGATCGCCTCGTGTCCATTGCCCGCTTCGCCCACCAGCGTGAAGTCGGGCACGAGGGCGAGCAGTATGCGCAGACCCTCGCGAAACAGCGCCTGGTCATCAACGAGCAGGAGTCGAATCTTAGGCGCGCTTATGCGGGGATCTCCGCTTGGACGACAAAGAGTCCGGCGCTTTCCTGCCCCGCCTGAAACGTGCCACCAAGCCGCTGCATCCGTTCGCGCAGGCTGAGCAGCCCAAACGCGCCGGCACCGCTTACGGCCTGCACCAGCGTCGAGTTCTCCACGCGGAGCCGCGTGCGGCTTGCATCGAAAAAATCCGGCCTCAGGCGAATGGTTTGGCCAGCGGCGTGTTTGCGAGCGTTGGTCAACGCCTCTTGGGCGACGCCGTCATGGATCTCGCGGGCAAAACGGTTTCGCTCTTCCGACACGGCGAGCGCCTCGGCTTTCGCCGTGTAGACCTTGAGTTTTTCATGCGCGTCATGGAGTTCGCGGCGATTCTCCAGCTCACGGCGAATCGCATAGCTGCATCCCATGGTAAACAGAAAGGCGGAGAAATAGGTAATGCAGAAATGAGTAATGTATCTGGCCGGCATATAGAGCAGCGGAAACGCGCCGATCACGACCTACGCGGCGAGAGTAACAGCCATTTTCCTAACGGGCAAAATGAGCACCGCCTGAGATGATGCAGGCAGAAAGAGAAACCACACCGGTCCGATGGAGCGGGCCGCGTACGCCATCACCGTGAGGACGCACAATTGATGGAGAAAATAGCCTCGATAGCCGCGCGGGCGGTAGTAACTGGCAAATCGACCAGCGGTCAGCGGCAGGTAAACCCCACTGGAGAACAAAAACAAAACCAACCGAAAGGTTTCGTGCCGTTACCACAGCTCGCGTGACACCATCCAGACTGTCAAAAACCAGAGCACGCCAAGCCCAATCATGAGCCAGGGGTTTTTCCCCAAGGCGTTTTCAATTTCTGTTTCTTGAGCGGGGCTGCTGGGCATGGGGTACGAATATCTCAAACCGGATCGGCCGACAATAGGCCGAAAGTCATGGTGCAGGGAATGCCAAACAGGACCTTTTATCGTGACCTCCGGCGCATCACACAAGGAGTCGTTTCCGGTACGCTGGCGAAATGACACGACTTCGCTCCGCTTCCCCTCGCATCGGGCGCCGCCTCGCACTTGCGCTCCTCACGGCGGGCGCGACTTACACCGCGAGTGCCGAAGAAATAGTTAAACTGGAGCCGCAGGTCGTGAAGGCCTCGTCAGCCGGACAGTTTTCGCTGGGCAACACGCCGACAGCCACACTCAAGACCGTCGAAATAGCGATGGTTCCTGGTTCGGCCGCCGACATCAACCGCGCCCTCCAGACCTTGCCCGGCGTGCAGATGGCCGACAAAGGCAACGCGCTCTTTGTCCGCGGAGGCGACAGCCGGGAAACCGCGACTTGGATTAACGGCATTAAATTCCCCGGCAGCCCGCAGTTGAATTCACCCGTGGGCACGTTTTCTGGAACGATCAGTCCCTGGCAGGCCTCCTCGATGGAATTCGACGCCGGCGGCTTTGGCGCGAGCACCGGCGACGTTCTCTCCGGCGCGGTCAAAATCAAAACCTTCGGCGCGCCACACGACCTAGGCTATACCGCCAATCTCAGTACCGGCAATATTGGCGGGGCCGTGAGCTGGCCGTGGACCAGCAAAGCGGGCGTGACCTTCACTGCCTCGCGCAACGATCTGACGCCCTATATGAAGCTTTGCCCTCCTTCACGGGACTTTAGGGAGCCGCCACAGGGCTATGACTACAGCATAGCGGATTCCTGGGACTACCGTCCGGGAGGAAAAATCAAATGGTACGGCATGGGCCAGCAAAATCAGCTCGCGCTACCCGTGAACGAGCTGACGCGCTCCGGGATGTTTCGCTCACAAAGCGACACCACCTTCGGGGTCGTCTCATGGAACGACGATTTTGGCACATGGAAACAGGAAGCCAGTGTGGGCGGTGGCCAAACCGCCAAAGACGAAAGTATGGCGGGCGCGACGTGGAAAACGACACGGCAAACCCGGCAATTCACCCACACCAGTAGCGACGACCTCGGCTTTGGTATTTTTCGGTTTGGCACCGCTTACACCGACGAACAAACCCACTTCGCCAAAGGTTTTTTGCCGGACGGCTCAAGCGAGCCGTTCAGTTTAGAAACCCACTCCCATGAACAACTCCTTGCTCTCTGGGAGGAATATGAATTCACGCTCGGTCGCCACGTCCAAGTTGTGAGCGGTTTACGTGGCTGGCATTCGCGTCGGGCAGATGAAACACGTGTCGATCCGCGCTGCGCCCTGACATGGAAACCGCAGCGCCATTTCACCACCTCCTTCGCAGCCGGGATAAATCACCAAGTGCCGGAGGGAATTGAGTACGCACCGGGGCTTCCGCGGTGGCCGGCGATGCAGGCGGACCAAGTCATCGCCTCGGTTGAATGGAAGCAGGGCGCTCAACTCCTGCGGGCCGAAGCCTATACCAAACGTTACCGCCATCTCGTCGCATTGGACCGTGATTTCATGCCAGAGGGCGCTGGCGTCGGCCAGGCGCACGGACTCGATCGCATGGTAAAAACATCGTTGGTTGCCGAAATAAAGGGTCGGCTCACCTGGAGCAGGGTCGATGCGGACCGCACCGATCCGTCGAGCGGAATCGTCGCTCCCGCACACTGGGCGGTAAAACACTCGGCGACGTTGATCTTGGATCGCACCATCAGCGGCTGGATGGTTTCGCTCGCCGCACGCTGGGCCAGTGGGCGCGCGTTTACTCCTGTGATTGGTTCGGCTTTTCAGAATGGCGTGCAGCGGCCCGTCTTTGGTCCACCAAACTCGGAGAACTACCCGTCGTTTCCCCGCCTCGACTGCACCCTCGCCCGCTCATGGACGATTTCGGACCGCGTGACCGCGGTCACCTACCTCGCCGCGTTTAATCTCACCGGGTGGAAAAACGTTTATGCGTACGACTATTCCGACGACTTCAGCGAGAAGCGGCCCGTGCCCGGTCTGTTTGGGCGGAGCGTCTATTGCGGCGTGAATCTTCTTTTCCGTTAATCATGAAAAAACTAATCCTAATCCTGAGTCTTACGATCACAGCTTGCGGCGCGCCGCGCGCCGCGCCCGACACCACCGTGCTCGAACAAAAAATCGCGCAAGCCCTCTACCGCTTCGACGCCGCTCTATTGGACGAGGCGCAGAGCGAACTCACCGCCGAGCCGAACACGCCCGCCTTGGTGTATTTTGAAGGTTTCGCCGCGTATGCACGGGCAAACCTCGCCTATTCCACCGATGATAAAAAAATACTCCGGGCTGAGTTAGAAAAGGCCGACGCCAGCTTGGCGAGAATGAAGGAACAGCCATGGAAAGCCGAGGCGTTCGCGCTGCGCGGCCAGATTGCCGGACATCTGATCGGCGTGCGCGGCGGTTCGGGGGCCATGAGTCTTGGGCCAAAGATGATGACTTTCACCAGCGAGGCCTATGAAAGCGCACCGGAGAGTGGACGCGTGCTGACCGCTCACGGCGTTACCTTGCTGAACACGCCGGAAATGTTTGGCGGCGATCCCGACGAAGCGCTCCGCCTGTTTCAACGCGCCGCGACAGCCCTTGCTGACGAAATAACAAAGTCATCTCCGCTTCACTGGGGCCGGGCGAATGCCTTGTATTGGCTGGCGCAGGCCCAGCTTAAAAAAGAAGAAGTGAGCTAGGCGAAAGCAACGGCCGAGCAGGCGCTCGCGCTTGAGCCCGAATTCAAAGCGGTGCGTTACCAGTTATTGCCCAGGATCGAAAAAAAGCTGGCACAAAAACCATAGCCCAAACCACCCCGGCGCAGGCAGTTTACCCACTGCCTGCGTTGCCCCTCGTCACACGCCAGCGGCCAAATCATTCATCAGGATCAAATCCCTGATGAGTCGAGGAAACCGCCGTCCACCGACACAGTGACACCGACATGCCAGTGACAAACGAGGTCTGCACACCCGTCTGATCATTAGAGAGAAAATCCCCGCACCTGTCGTTCATCATCAGCGCCACCCAACGCGCTCTGCGCCTCTGCGCGAAACCCTGCCTTTTTCAACCCATGCTCTCGCAGAGACGTCGCGCGCAGAGCCGCAGAAATCGGGCGGCAACAACGTGCGTCCAATCACTGTGACGCCTCAAAACGCTGGAGTAACTCCACGTATTCCCACATCGGCCCGCACACACCGCGGCGGCGCAGCTTATCCTTCGTCACCAGAAAATTCGGCGGCGGATCGCCGATCATCCAATTGTGCGACCGGGCGCGCACCGCGTTAAGCTGCGCATAGAGATCTTTCACGTTAAAACCGGGGGCCAAATAAAAGCGCGGCTCGACCAAATAATCACCCGGCACCTCGCCGTTTTTTTCCGGATTGATCTCACGCCACAACGGTGTCGAGGGATACACGCGCATACCGATTGTCGCAAAATAATAGGCCGCCGGGAGCGTCGCGGCGCGCGCAATCGTTTCCTCGATCGTCGCAGGGGTTTCGCCCGGACCACCGATGATGAGAAAATGGCTGTAGTTCAGCTTCAGCTCGTGCGCTAGTTGGCTGACCGACTCGATTTCCTCGTAACAAAAACTTTTCCCATACCGCTTCAGCACCGGATCGGAAAAACTATCCGAACCAAATTCTACATGCCTGAGCCCCGCCGCGCGCATCATCTCCAACGTTTCGCGCGTGATCTGCCGACTGGGCCGCAGGAAGCATTCCCACTCGATGCCGAGGTTGGCCTTGATGAGTTCGCTACACACATCGCGCACATGATCGGGCCGGGTATTAAATACTGAATCGACGATGAACGTGTACTTCACACCGAGTTCCGCCAGCCGCCGCATCTCCGCGACGACTTCGACGCCAGTCCGATAACGACTACGTTTGCCCTCGATCAACGGATAAGTGCAATAACAACATTTCAGCGGACACCCACGCTGTGTCTGCACGCCAGGCAAAGACCCTTCAGTCAGATAACTTTTTAATAGCACCGCATCATGATACGGTTCGCTGGTAAAAACCGCGTCGGAGGGGCTGCGCGGCGAATGCCGTACTGAGCCATCTTTATCACGATAGTGCAACCCACTGATCGCACCAAAAGGCGAACCACAACCTATCGCCTTCAAGAGGCTCGGCAGGGTCTGCTCACCCTCACCCTCGATGCCGAAATCCACCTGGGTCAACTCGTACAGTTCTTTAGGAAAAACCGAGAAACCGCTGCCGCCCAGAATCACGGTCACCTGCGTCACCGCGCGCACGCGTCGACAACAATCCAGTAACTCGTGAATGAACGACTTGGGGTTGTGGCACTGTACATTGTCGATATTACGCAGCGTGAGGCCAATATAGTTGGGCGCATAAGTCGCGATGCTATCCTCCAATGTCTCCACGGGCATGCGTGCGTCCCACGTTTTGGTATCAAAACCGTGGTTGCGCAGCGCCCCGGCGAGATAGGCCAGTCCGAGTGGATAAACAGGGTAAGGCTGGTCGTAACGGTTTAAATTCACGAGCAGCACACGCGCAGGGACGGCTGGAGTTTCCACGGAAATCATAAATCAACCCCCTGTGTTGGCGTATCTTCCCCTGCGTACAAGCTAGAAGCGGAGCAGACAAATCATTGAAGAACGCCTTACATCAAGGCGACACATCCATTCAGTCTTTTCCTCGGGCTGAAAACGGCTCCAGCTCGACCACCGCCAGAGCCGTCAAGACGATCAGAGTCACCATCATTCCCAGCGCCGCGATCACCGGAATATGACTCGTCGCCAGCACGCCGAAGGAGGCGGCGGTCGTCAGTGCCGAAAGTCGGACTGACGGAGGAATCGGTTCACCGCGCGCAGCGTTTTCAGCGGAGAAAATTGCGTAGTTGTGACTCAAGCACACGCCCAGAAACGCACCGAGCAGGTGAAACAGGTTCATCGGCTGTCCCGCTAGCCCAAACAGGCCAAAGGCGAACAGACAACTGCCCGACGGCAGAGCGAAGACCAACAAGCCACGTCGCAATCCATATAAAAACACCACACTTAGGCCCACCAGACCTAGACCGATGGCACTTAGGCCGATCGCCGACACACGGTAACGACTGAAAAGCCGGTTAAAGGATTCGAGCTGGGCCAGGCTCACGGTCTTCAGCTCCGGTGGCGGCTCAACCCCTGGCGCATGGTTCGATAAGGTCGCATACCAACAGCCGCCCGGCCCCGTTTCCATCATCAATCCAAGTGGACCGGGCAGCACACCTCCGATACCAGCCACCAACTCATCATAGGTCGGCACCGATTGCCGCGCCAGAAACTCGCGCCATTGCACAAAAAATGGTTCGAACGCGACGGCATCAAATCCCTCGCGTTCCAACGCCGCACGCAACGCCGGTTCAAAACCCGACAGTTCGCCCAACGCCGGAGGAAAACCCGTCCAATCCGTCGGCAGCGGAAGCAGTTTACCCACCGACACCGCCGCGCTGCCCGGGTAGGCACGCGCCTGCCAGGCATGAAATTCATCCAGCGCCGTGCGCGCCTGCGCGGCCGTCGCACCACGAGTTAGGTAGATCGCCCTCGAGTCATTTTCCCCAAAGAGTGCCTGCACCTGTTCGGCGTTTTCCCGCAATTCCGGAGACGAGATATCCAAATCGCGTATATCGTCGCGCCATTTCAACTGATAACAACCCAGCGCCACCACGGCGCAGGCCACCAAGCCGAACCAGCGAAGCCCCCACTTACTTCCTGCCCACGGGAGACGAGCGCGGACAAATCCACGCGTCTCCCAGCAAGTGTCGCCCGCCTGCGCAAACCACAGAAACGCCGCAGCCAGAGCCGACAGCAAACCGGCGCTCACGAACACGCCGAGCTGCTTGATCAGCGGCAGATCGGAAAATAACAGCAGCGAAAAACCGATCACCGCGGTGAGCGAGCTGGCGAGAAGCGGCTTGAGCAGACGCGCCGCCTTATCCAGCGGCGGCTCGCCCGGCTGGCGCGGCGGTTGCAGGAAAAGATAAAAACCATAATCCACCGCCACGCCGCCCAGCAACGAACCCACCACAAAGACCAAAACGTGCACCCGTTCAAAAATTGTCGTCGTCGCCACCCACGCGCCGAGCAGCGAAAACAGCAACACCGGCGCAAGATTCAACGCCTTGAGCGGGCGCCGCACTCCGGCAAACCCGATCGCCAGCACCGCAATGAGCGAGAGGATGTTCAGCACCGTCATTTCACTTTCGATGCGCCGCCGGCTCGCCTCGGCAAAACGACCGATGCTGCTCCAACGCAGCTCCGCCGGGCCCTCCGCAAGCGCCGCCGCTTCAGCCCGGGCAACCGCCTGAAACACGGGCTGCTGCCCCGCGGCTTTCAACGGTGAGGCCGTCGTGCGCGCCCACACCAGCACCTGACGCTCCGAAGCGCCCGCGCCCGCCATGCCCGCAAATGCCTGCCACGGCTCAAGGGCCTTCGGCACCAGCAATAAGGGATCAGCAGGCAGCAGGTCTTGAAACACCATGGCCTCCGGTTTCGCCAGATAGGCGGTCAGCGCGGTCGCCGTCTTTTCCGCCGACCAAGTGGCGAAATCCGTCCGCCGTTCACTGGCGTTGTATTCAGTTTTCCACGCCGCCACACGGCCGGGCAGGAGCAAATCAAAACGTTGCGCAAACACATGCCGTCCCACCGACTCAAAAGCCTTCGTGTCACCAAGCCGCACCACTTCAGCGAGGGCAGGCGACGCTTTCAGCTTTGCCACAAACGCAGCGGCCACCCTCTCCCGCCGTGCCAAAAAGTCCTCCGGCGACTCACCGGACTGTGGTGAAAACATCAGCGCCGCCAACAGCACTCGCGCCACACGCTCATCCGCCATCTGCCGCACCAGAGCCAGTTCGGGCTGACGTTCGTCCACCGGCACGAGATCGAGCACGTCGGTGGACACTTTCCGCTCATAGTCAAAAGAGAATAACCAGCCACAACCGGCCAGCGCGAGCAGGCCGAGCGCCAACCGGGCGAGAAGTTTATGGCGAGGCCAGGCCATGTGCGGTTCAGCGGAAATACCGCTGCTTCTCCTCCGGTGTGAACTCCACGCCAAATTTAGTCTGCCCAATAAAAATCTCCACCCGCTGCATCGCCGAACGCCTGAACTCGAGCTGCTTCATCAACACTCCTTCGCCGCAGGCGATGATCCGGCCCAGCATGGCCGCGAGTTTCGGATCGCGCGGAACAAAATCTAGCCGCCAGACCTCGCCGTCACGCGCCGCATATACCACGAAGAGCTGCGCTAGTTTCGCCTGATCAAAATCCAGAATCGGCAACAGCGCCGTTGTGGCCGCGGGCGAATTCGGGTCTGCGGGCAGTTCGCGCTGCCTGCCGCCGGCTTCGCGCAGGAGCAGGCCTTTGGCATCCATGATCACCACGCGGTCTTCGGGCTCGGTGTACCCGAGGCTGATCCCCTGCCCTGGGAGGAGCCGCATCTCACCCTTGAGCACAACCGGTATCTTTTTGAAGGGGAACCAACGGTGTTCGGTAAAAGAGGAAAGCATTGCGCGCTTGATGCCGAGTTCGGCAAAAAGCGGCTGCCAAGCCGCGTCGTTTTGCCCGGCCACGAGCTGGGGCCCCGTCTCGAGCGGTCCGGCCACAGCCAACCGCACAACGGAAAACATAAGAAAAAGCAAAATAGGTTTCATGATGTGGTCCTCCCGCGCGTGACTAAACCGATCCAACGGAAAAGCAGTAATTCAGTGATGAGTCGTGTGTGTAGCCAGACCATGCGAACATTGTCGCGCCAATAATGAAAGTGCGACACGCCGCCCTCCTCGCGCGAGAAATAGCGGCAGCCCGCAGGGAGATTCAGCGTTGGTAGACCGCGCCACACCAACCGAACCGCCACCTCGGGATCAAAATCGTAACGCCGCGCCCAACGCGTACCGCCAAGCACGTCGGTCAGCGCGCGCAGAGGATACACGCGAAACCCAAAAAGCGGATCCTCGATCGCGCGGCCGAACACTTCTAACCGCACCAAACCCACACTGAGCTTGCGGCCTTGCAGGCGGAGCTGCGGCGCCTCGGGACCGAACAGCGGACGCCCCAGCACCAGAGCCGCCGGGTGCTGCCGAGAAGCCTCCATAAACTCCGCGATTTGCGCCGCTGGATGCTGTCCGTCTGCATCCATGACAAGCGCATGCGTGAAACCCTCAGCAAGAGCCGCCCGAGCGCCAGCCAGCACCGCCGCTCCTTTACCGCCATTGCGCGACAGCGCGATCACACGCAAAGCCGGTTCGCTATGCGCCAGTTCCACGACGGGCTGCTCGCTGTTATCCGTACTCCCGTCGATCACCACCCAAACCGGTTGCCAGCAGGCAAGCGCCTCGCGCACCGTCACCAACAGCCGCGGCCCGGTGTTGTAGGTTGGGATTAGCACAAGATGAGAAAGGGACACTGTCATGGCGCTTGAAAATGCAGTGCCTCAGAGAGGCGCTTTTCGACTTCTGCCTTCAGAACGGACCGATGGCGTCCCTCGACATGCTCCCAACGCTGATCGAGAACGACCTCGACTTGCGCGGGCAAAACGGAAGGCAGCTTCCACCACGCACGCCCCCGCACCGTCAACTCCGGGGTGGCGCGGATCAAGATCAGTTGCACCGGCGCTTTCGCCTTTGCCGCGATCACCGCAAAACCCGGTTTAAAATCCCCCGGTGCCACCCCCGGCGCCGTGCGCGTGCCCTCGGGGAAGATCAATATCGAGCAACCCGACGCCACCCGGCGAGCCGCGTCGCGGATCACATCGATTCCGACCCTGCCAGAAACATAGTCGGCCATGATAGCCGCAGGGCCTAGCACGGGATTGCGCATGATACTCGGCTTGAAAATGCAAACCGCATTAGGCAAACGCGCCAACAACACGGGGGCATCGATCAGCATCGGATGGTTGGCCACATAGACGACACCAGGCTCAAGCGGTTGTTCGAAACCGAACCACCTAACACGAACCACACCGCTGGCGTATAACCATTTCACCCAATAATCAAAAAGCAGACGGATGACTCGGCGCACACACGCCGCGAGGGACAAACGCCTCGGCAGCACCAGCAGGAGGGCACAGACCATATTCAGGCCAAGCCCGACGAGGCCGAAGAAGAGCCAAGACAGGTAATAGGTGGTCGCGTAGTAGACCCGTTTGGCCGAAAGCATCATGAATCAACAGGAGGATTAAGGAGCAGGAAATTAAACCAGCAGTAGGGATCCTCCCGCAACAACGCCTCCAGTTTCCGCAAAAAATTCTGATAGTGCACCCGGGCCCTCACCAGCCCCGCCTGACGCGACTCGCCCGGCTGCGGCTCGAAGCGCGGCGAGCCGTGCAGCACCGAATGAGCCACCTTCGGTAGCCCCACCATCAGGACCACTGGACGGTTAAAAATAAAAGCCAGATGGTAGATCGTAAACGGGAACCTCCGTCTTGCACCAAGGAACTCAAAAACCTCGGTCTTCGCCGAGAAATCCACCCGGTCGCATTGTAGCGCGATCGTCGCGCCGCCACTGGCGGCGTCCTTCAGCGCATAGAGCATTTCGGACGGTTGATTGATCCAAATGAACCGCAACCCCTCGCCGAAACGGGCGATCAGGCGTTCCGTGTCGTGCGAGTTGCCCACTCGCTCGCGCACGAGATGAATCAGGCCCTTGCCCGCGCCGCCGAGCTGGAAACCTAGCAAATCGGAGACACCGACGTGAAAAGTGCCCATCAAGAGCGGCCCGCCTTGGGCATACCAGTCGCGAAACGCATCGGCATCCGGCGCAAACTGGCACGGATAGGGCAGCCCGTTCGCCACGCGCAAACGGAGCATCAACGCCTCTTCAAACGCAAAAAAATGCCGCGCCACCTCAAGCCAAGTCGGCTCGCGGCCGAGGATCACACGCAGGTAGTCGCGTGAATGCCGACGCTGCGCTCGCATGCCCCACATCGCGATCACGGTGCCGACCGCCCGCAGCGGGCGAAACACACCCTCCGGTAAAACCTTGTCCGTGATGCGCAGAAATTGATAGCCCCAGCCGGGTCCGGGGTTGCGTTTCTGCGTCATGGCTTTCGCCGCGGCCGGTTGCGCTTCGGTCACGTCGGCCCCCAGGTGAGCTGCAAACTGAAACCGTCAACCAACGGACCGCGGTAATCGCGCCGCTGATCCAATATACCAAACCACTCAGACAACGATAATTTACTTACAACATTATCATCCGGGCTCAATACGAGTCGGCCAGCCACGCCGGGTGCCGCTTCTCTGGTCAACGCCAGAGCAAAAGCAAAAGTCCGCTCGCTCGCCACGCCGAGTTCGCGCAGCCGCGAACCGCGTTCCTCGCCGCCGCAGAACAACACCCGCTGCGCTGGGCTGAGCAGCGCCGCGAGCAACGCCTGTCCCACGATCCCGCCAGCCCCGGCAAAAGGAAAAAGTTCGGGCACGCTGCGCTGGCGGCCGATCAACCCCTGCTGCACCCCGCTGGGATGAATCGAGGTCTGAAATAGCGTGGGACTCGCGCCCGGAAAACTTTCAAGAAACGACTCCAAGGCCCGGCTTTCGCCGAATTCCGACAGATACACCACTGCATCAGCCGCCGTGGGCTCCATCGCGCCCAGCACCGAACCGATTAACATGCCTAGCTGCGTCATGCGACGGGCCGCTCCGGGAGGGAAACCGCCCTTCAGGCGCTCGCGCGTCGCCGAAGCCTCCTCGGCACCAGGGGCGTCTGTTTTCACGATCTGAATGAAACGTTCAATCATGGGCGAGGAGCAGGCCCGCGTGGGCACCGCCAAAGGCATTGCTGGAGCAGAGCACTGCGTCAAATTCGCGATTGGAAAACGGTTCGAGCGCCACTGCTGGCGCGAAGGTCGGCGTAGCACTGCCGACCGTGCCCGGTGTACGGCCGGCTCGAAACGCCGCGATTGCCAGCGCGAGCTCAACCAGCCCACAGCTGCCAAGCGTGTGACCGAGACTACCCTTCCAGCCCACCAAGGGGGCACCGGGAAACGCCTCTGCCAGCCGTGTCGATTCGAGACGCCCCGCCTCCAATGTACCCGTGCCATGGCCCTTGAGCCAAAGACGAAGGCCCTGGCTCTTGGCCTTTTCCGCAAGCGGTGCCAGACAGGCGTCAAACCCCGCGCCGTCCGGCTGGTTTGCCGTGAAGTGATACATCTCGTTGTGCAGACTCTGGCCAAGGATCTTGAAATCGCCGCCTTCGCGCGCAAGCACCGCGTACGCCGCGCCATCGCCCAGCCCGATCGAGCCCGTCGCACGGTTCATATAGGGCGAGGGGAAATCGGCGTTGAGGATTTTCAACGCATGGAAACCGCCCGCCACAAACGGGCTGATAAAATCAAACGCCACCACCAACGCCTGTTCGGCCAGCCCAGCGGCGACCATGCGCGCCGCCTGCACCAGACCGAGGTGCGATGACACGCAAGCGTGGGAGAAAATGGAAAAATTATCGCCCCAGCCTTGTTCCCGCCGCAGCCAGTCTGCGCAGGCAAACGGTGTCCCATAGGTCAGATGCCCGGCGTCACCGGTTTTCCGATACGCATACAGACTGCCCACGCCGAAATTACTGCTTGTAATGAATATCGGCCTCCGCGCCGTCCCCCACGCCGGACCGCTCACCGGCGCAAAAAGTTTTTTCACCACCGCACCCCACGCGGGCGGACTCGTTTCATCCAAGGCTCGACCCGGCAGCATCGCCATCGGCACCCGGTCGCCTCCCTCGCCTCCTGCCACAGGGATCCGTTGCAATGCCCGTTCGCCGCGCAGCAACGCGGCACAGGTCTTTGCTGCATCGCCCAGAGGCGTCACGCATCCGCAATCAACGACCCGGACAGGGACTTGGTCGGCCAAAAAAGGCATGGCAAAGAAAACGAAATCAGGAAGGCAGACGCGACTGATCGGCGCGCTGACGGATAAAAGCAGCCAGACCGGTCACACTACTGAGCGCCTGACGCGACTCTTCGCTGCTACCGATTTTGATACCGAACTCTTTTTCGAGCTTCACCACCAACTCCAGCGCATCGATGGAATCGAGCGCCAATCCGCTGCCCATCAAGGGTTCATCGTCCTTGATATCCTCCGGCTTGATACCCTCAAGGTGGAGTGTTTCGACAATAATATTTTTCAGCCGGAAGGTGAGCGGGTCTGCCATACAAAGATTGATAGCGAGTGAGGCGACAACACCCTCCGCGGGCAAGCCCGGAAGCCAGTCGCACCCAAAATCTCCACCCAAAGGCGTTCAATCCACCGCGCTCAGGACGTGGCAAACATTGCTACCGC
>Ga0209181_10000955_pt1 | contig 51970 bp, 41 predicted proteins | sample MAT05_FD_187208 | JGI IMG/M metagenome (GOLD analysis project Ga0209181, IMG submission 187208) | Freshwater microbial communities from Lake Fryxell liftoff mats and glacier meltwater in Antarctica - MAT-05 (SPAdes) (version 2) | ecosystem: Environmental > Aquatic > Freshwater > Ice > Liftoff... | reverse complement strand
CTTTTGGTCGCCCACTTGCTCGGGCTGCTGGTCGCTTTCATCGGGGACAATCTCACCCTGCGCCTGGTGCGCGAGGTGTGGCCCAAGGTGTCGCTCGACGATTAGAATTTTACTCCAGGAGATCACTCATGAAAAAGTCCAACGCCCCCGCGAAACGCAAGCAACCGCCGAAAGTGGCCAGTCGCCCGGGCAAAGTGATCATCCGCAAATTGCCCACCGGCGTGCGTGGCCTCGACGACATCCTCGGCGGTGGCATTCCGGAGTTTTCCTTCAACATCATCGCCGGCACGCCCGGTTGCGGCAAAACGACGCTGGCGCATCAGATCATTTTCGCCAATGCGACGGAGAAGAAACCCGCGCTCTACTTCACCGTCCTCGGCGAACCGGCGATGAAGATGCTCCGCTATCAGCAGCAGTATGCTTTTTTTGACGAAGCGAAATTGGGCAAAGCGATCCGCTTCATCAACCTCGCCGAGGTGGTGTTGGAAAAGGATTTGAACGTGGTCTTCGAGGAAATCGCCCGGCAGGTCGCCGCGGTGGGGCCGAGCTTTGTAGTGGTGGATTCCTTCCGCACGGTGGTGCGCAAGGTGTTGACGACCGCGGGCGAACTGGAGATGCAAAGCTTCATCCAGCGTCTCGCCCAGTTTCTGACCAGTTGGGAAGCCACCACCTTTCTCGTCGGCGAATACGCCTCGGAGGAGATCAAAGACAATCCGATCTTCACCATCGCCGATGGGCTCTTCTGGCTTTCACAGGTGTCGGAGCGCAATTCCGTAGTGCGCAAACTCAATGTCATCAAACTGCGCGGGCAAGAGTCGGTGCCGGGCCTGCATACCGTCCGGATCAGCGCGGCGGGGATCCAGGCATTCTCGCGCACGCTGGGCCTGGTCGGCAAAAAGCCGCGGGCGAAGTCGAGGCGGCGGCTTTCCCTCGGCGTTCCCGTGCTGGACGAGATGATGGGCGGGGGCGTTTTCGAGGGGGACAGCATTCTCATCGCGGGACCTTCGGGGACGGGCAAATCGACGCTGGCCACGCAATTCATCGACGAGGGGCTGCGCCAGGGGGAATCGGCCATTATCGCGATCTTCGAGGAACGCCCGCTCGGCTACACGGAGCGCGCCGGCAATTACGGGCTGGACCTCAAAACGCCGCAGAAAACAGGGAAACTCGAACTCCTCTATCTTCGTCCGCTCGACCTGTCGGTGGATGAAACCATGCAGGAGATTCTGGATGCCGTCGAAAGGATCGGCGCCACGCGGCTGGTCATCGATTCCCTGGTTGGTTTCGAGATGGCGCTGGCCCCCGGATTCCGCGAGGACTTTCGCGAATCGCTCTACCGGATGATCGGGGCGCTGACGGGAGCCGGGGTCACGATTCTCACCACGGTCGAGGTGGAGGATACCTTTACCGGGATGCCTTTCAGCCAGTATGTCATCTCGTTTCTGACCGATGACATCATCCGGATGCGGTATGTGGAGATCGATGGCCAGCTCCGGAAGGTCATGGTCATCATCAAAATGCGCGGCGGCAACCACAGCAAAGACATCCGCGAATACATGATCACGGACAAAGGCGTGATGGTCATCGAGCCGCGCCGAACCGAGTATGCCGGGCTCACGACTGGGGCACCGGAACGCATTCGCCAGCCGCACGAGGCCGCGCCCGAACCGAAAGCGATGTAGTAAAGGACATGGCTACCGAACCACCATCGTTGGATGCGCTCGCCGACCTCGAGCGTCTGCACGACGTGGTCGAGATGAATGAGGCGTTGATGCGAGGGTCGATGCGTCAGCATGAACTCACGGAAGCCGCGGAGAGACTGAACGTGCAGCTCCGCGCAGAGATCGGCCAGCGGAAGCAGGCCGAAGCCGCGCTGCGGGAAAGCGAGGAACGGTTTCGCAGTTTGTTTGCCTCCGCGCCGATGGGCGTTTTCGCGTGTGATCGGGACGGGGTCATCCAGCACTACAACTCCCTCGCGGTCGAACTGTGGGGTCGCGCCCCGGTGTGCGGCGTCGAGCGTTACTGCGGGTCCATTCGGCTGTGGCTGCCGGATGACCGGCTTTTGCCGCACGCCGAAAGCCCCATCATGGAGGTGCTGCGCACCGGGCGCTCGGCGCTCAACATCGAAGTCTCGATCGAACGTCCCGATGGCTCGCGGGTTCCGGTGCTGGCCAACTTCGCGGCGCTGAAAAACGACGAGGCGGAAATCATCGGCGCGATCACCTCCTTCATGGATCTCACCGAGCGCAAGAGCCTGGAGCAGCAGTCGCTCCGCAGCCAGCGCATGGCCAGCATCGGCACCCTGGCCGGCGGCATCGCGCACAATCTGAACAACGCCCTCGGGCCGATCGTCATGTCGCTCGACCTGCTGAGGATGAAGTTCACCGACCCCGCCAGCCGGGAACTCCTGGACATCATCGACACCAGCGCCCAGCGCGGCGCCGAGATGGTCCGCGAGGTTCTCACTTTCGCCCGCGGCGTCGAGGGGCGGCGCACGGAGCCGTTGCCGATGCTCGAAATGCCGTGCGGTAACGGCGAACTGATCCTCGTCGTGGATGACGAGGCGCCGATGCGCAAGATGACGCAGCAGATTCTCGAATTGTTCGGCTACCGCGTTCTCCTGGCCTGCGACGGTGCGGAAGCCGTGGCCATTTACAGCCAGCGCGGCACGGAAATCGCCGCCGTGATCACCGATATGACGATGCCGGTGATGGACGGCCTGGAAGCGATCGGAATCCTCCGCACCATGAATGCGACGCTGCCCATCATCGGCGCCAGCGGACTCGCCCCCATCGCCTCCGGACCCCAGCTCGCCAGCCTCGGGGTGAAGGACATTTTGTCGAAACCTTACACGACTCCGGAACTGTTGAATCTGGTGAAGCTGGTGAAGCGGGTGCTCGAAGGAGCCGGTCCGGTGGAAAAAAATCCGGCGCGTGGTGCGTCGCCAGAATGGTAACCAATATGGCCGCTGAACTACCCGCCTTCGCGCCGCCCGCCGACCTCTCGCTCGTGCATGAGCAGACCGTCGCGATCAATGAGGCGCTCATCCTCGGAGCCGTGCGCCAGCACGAACTCACGGCAGCCGCGGAGCTTCTAAATGCACAACTCCACGAGGAAATCGCTGCGGGCCAAAAAACGGCTCGCGAGCTGGCGGAAAAAGCCCGGCTGCTCGACCTGAGCAGTGACGCCATCATCGTGCGCGATATGGAGGGCAAGATCCGTTACTGGAATCATGGGGCCACCGAGCTTTACGGCTGGTCGCGCGAAGAGGCGCTCGGAAAAGTCAGTCACGTCCTGCTGCAAACGAAATTCGTCACGCCCGTCGAGGAACTGACCGAGGTCTTGCATCGGACGGGCCGTTGGGTCGGGGAGCTCATTCACATGAAACGCGATGGCCAGCGCATCATCGTGCATGCTCGCAAGACCCTGGACTACGATGGCGAGGGAAACGCCGCAGCCGTGTTGGAAAATCTCACCGACATCACCGCGCGCCGGGTGCTGGAGGATTCGCTGGCCGCGCGGGCCGAGGAACTGGTTCGCGCCGATCGCAGCAAGGATGAATTCCTCGCCATGCTCGCGCACGAATTGCGCAACCCGCTCGCGCCGCTCCGCAACGCCGCGGAGATTTTGCAAGCGGCGAACGCCACCGACGACGAGCGGAAGCAGGCCCAGCGCATCATCGACCGGCAGATCGACAACATGAGCCGGATGATCGACGACCTGCTCGACGTCTCCCGCATCACCGAGGGGAAAATCGAGCTGCGCAAGAAGCCCGTGCCGCTCGAGGCGATCCTCACCGCCGCGACCAGTCTGGTGCGTTCTGGCTGCGCCGCGCACCATCAGGACCTGACCGTCTCGATGCCCGCCGAACCCGTCTTCCTGCATGCCGACGCCACCCGCCTCGAACAGGTCTTCAGCAACCTCCTCACCAATGCCTGCAAATACAGTGGCGAAGGCTGCCACATTTCCATAAGCGCCGAGCGTGCCGCTGGCGTCGAGCCGCCGGAGGTCATCGTCCGCGTGCGCGACGACGGTGCCGGCATTGATCCCGAGTTACTCCCGCGCGTCTTCGATCTTTTCGTGCAGGCGACCCGCGCGCTCGACCGCGCGCACGGCGGCCTCGGCATCGGCCTCACCCTCGTCAGCCGGCTTGTGAAGCTGCACGGCGGCAGTGTCGAGGCGCACAGCGCAGGACTCGGCCAGGGCAGCGAATTCGTCGTCCACCTGCCGATTCTCCGCCGGCCGCCTCCGCCCGCCCCAGCTCCATCGCCCGTCGCGCGCGAGATCTCCCGGCGCCTGCTCATCGTCGATGACAACACCGACTCGGCCCGCAGCATGGCGATGCTCCAGACACGGCGTGGGCACGTCACGCGGACCGCTTTCACCGGCCCCGATGCACTCACGGCCGCCGCCGAGTTCCTGCCCGAAGTCGTGCTCCTCGACATCGGCCTGCCCGGCATGGACGGCTATGAAGTCGCCCGCCACCTGCGCGCGATGCCGGCCCTGGCCGGCGTCTTCCTCATCGCCATGACCGGCTACGCCAGCCCCGAGGATCTCCTCGCCGCCCAGCAAGCTGGGTTCGACGAGCACCTCGTCAAGCCCGTGGACCTCGACACCTTGCGCGAGTGGCTGCGGGGTCGGGTCCCAACCACGACCCGCGCCACCTGACCGCGAGGCGGATGCCGTATCGGTGATGTTTGGGAGAGGAGGTTGCGCACTGGCGGTCCCGGCAACTGCGCGCTTTGCAAGGTGCGCCAGCTCCGGCATCGTCGTCGGCTCATGGCCGATGTCGTCACCTTTGGAGAACTCATGCTCCGCCTCACGCCGCCGGGTCGGCAGCGGTTCGTGCAGGCGCCCCATTTTGAGGTCACCTTCGGCGGCGCGGAGGCGAATGTCGCGGTGACGCTGGCGCAGCTCGGCGCGAGTGCGTCGTTCGTCACGAAGCTGCCGGACAACGAACTCGCCCAACGCGCGATCGAGGAACTGCGCGGGCTCGGCGTCGACCCATCGCGGATCGTCCGCGGCGGGGAACGGATGGGCGTCTACTTTCTCGAACAAGGCGCCGGCCAGCGCGCGGGCAAGGTGATCTACGACCGCGCGCACAGCGCCATCGCCGAGGCGCTGTCGGCGGATTTCGACTGGTCGCAGATTTTCGCCGGCGCGAAGTGGCTGCACTGGTCGGGCATCACGCCCGCGCTGTCGCCGTCGGCGGCGGCGATCACTTCCGAAGCCTGCATGGTGGCGAAACGCCACGGGCTGACCGTGAGCTTCGACCTGAACTACCGCGCGAAACTCTGGACCCGCGAAGCCGCCGGCCAGGCGCTCGCGCCGCTCATGGATCATGTGGACGTGTGCGTCACCAGTCTCGAGGAAGCGCGGTCGGTCTTCGGGCTGAAAGTGGACGACGCTGCGCCGAACCGCGACGAAGACGCCGCGCGCAAGCTCCGCGAACGCTTCGGTTTCAAGACCGTCGCCTTCACCCAGCGCATCGCGGATTCCGCGGACACCACGACCTGGAGCGCGATGCTCTTTGCGGAGAAAAAGGCGTTCTTCTCCCGCCGCTACGAGATCGGGATCGTGGACCGCGTGGGAGCCGGGGACAGCTTCACCGGCGCGCTCATTTTCGCCCTGCGCCGCGGCGACGAACCGCAACGGGCGATCGACTTCGCCGCGGCCGCGAGCGCGCTGAAACACACGATCCCCGGCGACTACTGCCGCTGCTCCTTGGAGGAAGTGGAAGCGCTCGCCGCCGGCGCCGGCGGGGGGCGGGTGCAGCGATAGACAAGGGCTAGAACTCGATGGTGCGGAGTAGAAAGTGGTTGCAATGAACGGGCAGACCGCTAATTTCCGCGCCCTCACAAAAAAAAGATTTATGGCAAAAACCTGCTGGCTCGAACGAGAAAAACGCAAAGCCGCCACCGTGGCGAAATACGCGACCCTGCGCGCCGAATTGAAGGCGAAGGGTGACTACATCGGCCTCTCCCAACTCCCCCGCAATGCGTGCCCGGCCCGCATGAGCCGCCGCTGCCTCGCCAGCGGCCGCAAGCGCGCTTACATCGGGCGCTTCAAGCTTTCGCGTATCGCCTTCCGCGAACTCGCCTCAAACGGGATGATCCCCGGCGTGACGAAGTCAAGCTGGTAGCCGCGCGGCAATTGATATTTGAATCGAGTCGCGGGTTTCGACCCGCGACTCTTTTCGTTTTATGGACATGAGCACCGCCATCCTAGTCGCCTTCGCCGGGCTGCCCCTCGCGGCGGTCGAGGCGCTCGCCGAGCACTGGGAGGAAGCCGGCGTCATCTCGCTGAAGCTCGGCGCGATCATGCTGCTGGTCTTCCTGAATGGCTTCTTCGTCGCGGCGGAGTTTGCGCTGGTGAAGATCCGCGGCAGCCAGCTCGAGCCGCTGGCCGAGGAGGGTAATCGCACGGCGAAGCTCGCCTTTCACCTCACGGAAAATCTGGAGGCCTACCTTTCGGCCTGCCAGCTCGGCATCACCCTGGCCAGCCTCGGCCTCGGCTGGCTGGGCGAGCCTTTCCTCGCGCAGATCGTGCAGCCGCTTTTTTTCAAGATGGGCATCACCTCGCCGGCCTTCATTCAGCCCGTGACGTTCATCATCGCCTTTTCGCTCATCACCACGCTGCACATCACGCTCGGCGAGCAGGCACCGAAGATCCTCGCGATCCGCAAGCCGCTGCCCTCGACGCTCTGGATCAGCCATCCGCTGGCATTTTTCTACACGATCTTCCGCCCGGCGATCTGGTTCCTGAACGGCGTGTCGAACTGGCTCGTCCGGTATCTCTTCCGCGTCGAACCATGCAGCGAACACGAACTCGCGCACAGCGAGGAAGAGCTGCGCGTGATCCTCGCGGAAACCGGCGGCGAGGACAACGTGACCCAGCTCGGCAAGGAGATCCTGATCAACGCGCTGGACATGCGGAAGCGCGTAGTGCGCGACATCACCACGCCGCGCGGCGAGGTCATTTTTCTCAACACCGAGGACACGTTCGAGGAGAACATCAAGACCGCTGTGGAGTCGCGGCACACTCGCTTCCCGCTCTGCGAAGGACACCTCGATAACACGATCGGCCTCGTCCACATCAAGGACGTGCTGAAGCAAATCCGTGAGCCGAAGCCGAATCTCGCGGCGATCCGGCGCGACATCTTTCCGGTGCCGGAAATGATGCCGCTGGAGAAGCTGCTCGCCTTTTTCCTGAGCAAACACGCGCACCTCGCGCTGGTGGTGGATGAGTACGGCGGCACGGTCGGCATCGTCACGATGGACAACGTGCTGGAGGAACTCGTCGGTGAGATTCAGGACGAGTTCGACGCGGATACTTCCGAGTTCCGGCGGATCAGCGAGAATGAATTCACCGTGCAGGGCAGCCTCGGGCTTTACGAGCTGCACGACCTTGCGGGCATCGAGGTGGAGAACGCGGATGTGAGCACCGTGGGCGGTTACGTCACGCACTTGCTCGGGCATCTGCCGAAGCAGGGTGAGCGCGTGCGGATCGAGGATTTCGAGGTGACGATCACGCAGACCGATGGGCGGCGGGTGGGGCAGTTGCACTTCAAGCGCGTGCCTACGGCGGCGGAGAAGAAGGCGGCAGATTCGGCGAATTCGGCGGAGGCCTGATCGGTCCGTTAGACCGGGGTGGCGACGGCTGTGCGGCGAGCCGGGGGCGGAGGCTGTAATGGGCTTGTCTTCTCGGGCTCCGGCACGAACGCTTCGCGGCAACGTTCTGTGTCATGGAAGCATCTGGATTACCCTCTGTCGTGGCGGCTGATTTCGATCGGCCTGCATTGCCCAATCATTTCGGGAGCGTGGCGGGTGCGGCGCGACGGGCGCTCGCCATCCTCATCTGCATCGTCGCTCGCCATCCTGAGCTGCATCGTCGCCGTGGCGCAGTTCGCCCCGGCGGCTACGGTTACTCAATCTGGAACCGCCGGGTTAGCCGGAACGCTCGGCGCGGGTGGCAATGTGCCCGCAGGCGGCGTGGGGGGAATCGGCGGAAATGGCGGCGTGGCCAATGCGAGCGCGACCGGGAACAGCGAGGCGGCCAACACCGGCACCGCGACTGGCGGTACCGGAGGCCAGGGCGGTGCCGGGGGCTCGGTCGCATCGCCCAATGGTGACGGCGGAGCCGGCGGCGGCGGGGGCGCTGGCGGCACCGGCGGCAATGCCACGGCGACTGCGGGGACGAACGTCGCGACTGGCTCTGCCACCGCGACCACGAGCGCCACGGGTGGCGCGGGTGGCAGAGGCGGGGCGGGCGGTGGGACACCGGCGGTCGGCACCCCCGGACCAGGCGGCGCCGGCGCTCAGGGAGGGACGGCGAATGCCACGGCGACGGCGGTCAACAGCGGCTCCGGCACTGTGACGGTCAGCGCGACGGCGGCGGGCGGCTTTGGCGGTAATGGCGGGCAGGGCGGACCACCGGGAAGCGGTTCGGCCAATGGCGGAAATGCCGCGAATGGCAACACGGCCACGCTCGGCGCGGTCTCCGGCAGCTCGAATGGCGGTGGCGCGGGCATATCGGCGACGCTGGTGGGCGGCCGGGGTGGAGACGGTGGATTGCCGAGCAATGGCGGAATTTTCGGGGCGGGCGGCAATGGGATGAGCGCGACTTTGAACAACGCCGTGACCGGCTCCACGACCGGCAGCCTCACGCTGAACCAGACGGCGAACGGCGGCAGCGGCGGCTTCGGCAACGGCATCTCGCTGAGCACGGGTAACGCGGGCAACGGCAGCTCGACGCTCACCGTGAGCGGGAGCACTTCCTCCTTCCTCACTGGCAACGCGTTCGCGAACGGCGGCTTCGGCGGCGGTGTCGGGCTGATTACGAGCGGAGCGAATGGCGGCACCGCCGGCACGGCCGCGTCGAGCATTTCGCTCAACGGCAGCGGGCGGATCGCGGCGAATGCGAACGCCACCGGTGGCACCGGCGGCATCGCCAATGGCAGCGGCCGCACCGCGGCGAATGGCGGCACGATCACGCTCAGCGCCGCCGGCACCACGAGCAGCACCACGGCGCGGGTGGACGTTTCCGGCACGGCGATCGGTGGCGCGGGTGGGGAAGGTGGCAGCGGCGCGCATGGCGGCAGTGGCGCGAGCGTCACGTTGAACAACGCGGTAAGCGGCACCGGAGTCTTCATCGTGGGCCTGTTGCAAATCGCCACCGGTGGCGCCGGCGGGCAGTCGCAGAATGGCACCGCCGGCGCTGCGGGTACCGCGAACTCAACGCTCAACCAGACGCTTTCCGGCATGAGCGCCGACGCCCTGTTTGCCGGTGCGGCGCGTGCCACGGGCGGTCTGGGCGGCAACGGCCGCGGTGCGAGCAACGCCATGGCCGGCGGCGCGGCGACGAGCGGCATTACTTTGACCGGGAATGAGAACGTCAACGTCACGGTGGAATCAACCGGCGGCGTGGGCGGCAATGTGGGCACGGCGACCAGCGGCAACGGCGGCGCGGGCGGCGCGGTCACCTTGACCGCCGTCGCTGCTACCACGACGGGCGCCCGCCTCGTTAATGCCAGCGCCACGGGGAGCGGCGGCGCGGGCGGTGTGGTCGACTCGGGCACCGGGAGCGGAGGCGCGGGCGCGCCGGTGAGTCTCACGGATGTCGCCGATGCCTTCGGGCCCGCGGGCGCGACGCTCAATCTCACCCAAACGGCGAACGGCGGCGCCGGCGGTGGTGCCACGGTCGGAGCGTCGGGTGCGGCAGGGAGCGCGACCAGTTCGCTCACCAGGACGAAAGCGGCGGCCAGTCTGAACGTCACCACGGGCGCCACGGCCGGCGCGGGTGGCAGCAAAAACGCCGCGACCGGCACGGCCGGAAACGGCGCCTCGGCCACTGCGAACAGCAGCTCCACCAACTCCACCGGCAACGCCAATGCCGCTGCCACCGCTGTGGCCGGTTCGGGCGGACGGAGCGATAGCGGCGCCAGCGCCGGCAATGGCGCGACGGGCACTGCCACCGCCACGGCTTCCGGCAGCGGCAACGCCACCGTCTCGGCGAGTGCGGATGCCCAGGGCGGCGCGGGTGGTAGCATCTCCTCCGGCGGAGGCGCCTCCGGGACGGCGGGAGGTGTGAGTGTCAGTGCGTCGGGCACCTCGACCGGTGGCGGAGCCGTCTTTGTCACTAGCACGGGTCGCGGTGGTTCGGGCGGTGCTTCGGCCGGCAGTGCCAATGGTGGAAACGGAGCCAGCGTGACACTGAGCAACACGCTCTCCGCCGCGACGAGCGGCGCGATCAACCTTTTCCAGCAGACGTTCGCTGGCAGTGGTGGCAGCGGTTCCAGCGGGAGTGGGGGCGGCGGTAATGGCGGTGCAGCAAGTTCGGCATTGACGCTCACGGATAACGCAGCTTCGACGTTCATTGGCCGCGTCGATGCTGTGGCCGGCAATGGCGGGAGCGGTTCCGGCTCGGCACTCGGTGGCAATGGCGGCAACACCACGGCGAATATCGCGCTCACTGGTGCCGGTGCGGTCACGGTCACCGCCAATGCGATAGGCGCGAGCGGCGGGTTCGGTGGTGCAGGTGGCGGCACGGCCGGCACCGTGACCGCCACCGCATCGGGCACATCCACGGGCGGTGGTGCGGTGAGTGTGACGCTTTCACAGGGATCCGGAAGCGCCGGGGGGAGCAACGTGACGGCGGGCAACGGACTGGATTCCACCTTGAGCAATGCCGTGACCGGTTCCACCACCGCCGCGCTGACTTTGAGCCAGACGGCCACAGGCGGCTTCGGCCAGGCGAGCTCGCTGGCTGGCACTGCTGGTGGAGCAGGCGGAAGCGGCACCTCCACTCTCACCCGGACGCACACCGGCACCGGCCCCTTTACCGGCACCGCCGTGGCGACCGGCCTCTCCGGCGGCGCCAATCCCAATGGCGGCGTGAGTGGCGGTGGCGGCAACGGAAGCGCGACTGCCACTCTCACCGGCGTGAACGACACGACGGCCATCGCCGATGGGCGGGGCGGCAATGCGGGGAACACGGTCGGGACGAGCGGCGCGAACGGCACCGGCAACGCCACGGCCAGTGCGACGGAGACCGGGCACAATGGAGGCAACGTGGTCGCCACCGCCACCGCGAACGGTCTGAGCGGGACTGCGCAGGCGCTGGGCAGCACTTCGCGCGGTGCGATCACCGGCTTGCAACTCAGCGCCACGGCACCCGTCGCCAGCGGGTTGAGTGTGGCGGAAATTCGCGGTTCGGTGACCGGTGTGGTACCGGGCTCGGGTATCGACACCGTGCAATCGGGAGTCCACGCCACCGGGTTGCCTTCGCTGGTCGATGCGAACGGCGCGCTCTTCGGAAATCCGAACGCGCAGGGCGCCTTTGCCCTCGGCGGCGGCGACACCGCGCTGGGCGTGGTCGCTTTGGGCGGACATTACGCGGGCACGGGCACCACCGGATCGCGCACCTATACGGGCAGCGCGGCTTTCAATATCGATCTCACCGGCTTCACCCCGCGCCGACTGGCGATCGCGCTGCTCGATCCCGGCACGCTCGGGCTCGGTTTCGATTCGCTGCAGTTCACCGTGACCAAAGAGGGGAACACCGTGGTCAATCAAATCTTTGCCACGCTCGGGAGCGCCAACGCGTTCTTCAACGACAGCGTGCTCGATCTCGGCGCGATCAACTCCGGCGTCAGCGGCACGCTCGATCTCACCTTCGCTTTTTCGCTGACCACGAACGACGCCGGCGCCGGTTACAATTTCAACCTGCTCTTTGGCAACGCCGCGATCCCCGAACCGCACGTCGGGATGCTGCTGGCGTTCGGGTTCGTCGTCACGCAGCTCCGCCGGCGGCGGTGATTTCCGATCGAGCGCCTGAAGGCGCAGACCAGGAAGCAGGCTGCATTTGCGGAGGTTGATGGGGACCCACAGCGCGCGCAGCGCACAGCCCGCCTCATACCATCTCTCATAAATAATAAGGCGCGAGCGCGACGGGCTTGTCTCGGGTAGGGTGGGCGTCCCGCCCGCCGTTCGACGCATCCTGCGGCGAAGGACTTTCGCGATGACCCGCGGTCACCCGGGGCTCGGAAGATCGTTTCGGCGAGACGCCGAAACCGGAGGGCGGGACGCCCACCCTACCCGAGATCTGCCTCCCCCGCTTTGGCCGGTTATTTTGCCGAGTTGGTATCATACCATCTTACGGAATCACTCGGACAACGGCGAAGCGGCGTTCAAGGAGTCGGGGCGCCCCCGCCCCGAGTCGTACAACCCACGGGGCGAGGGCGCCCCGGCTCCTTGAGGTGACCAGCACTACTCGTCTGGATAATTCCGCGATAGGGTATCACTTCCTTTTCCCATCGGCGGGCATTTCCCCCAAACCCCCTCCTTTGCGGGGAACTTCACCGGCCTCCCAAGCTACCTGCCATGTATTACGCACAGTTGAACCGCCCGATGTGCGCCAACGCCAAAGACGTTGCATCCTTCAGCCCAGGGTGGCGCGCTGCGCGCTACCCTGGGACCTCTCGAAAAACATGCCCAACCCTGAAAGGGTTTTATCCTTCGCGGGTCGCATCAATGCAACCCCTTCAGGGTTGGGTCATTTCATCTCAGATCCCAGGGTAGCTCGTGCCTCGCAACCCTGGGCTGGAAGACGGAGCACCTTCGGCGCTCGGGAACCAGTCGCGCAAGGTGACTGTGGTAATCGTATAGCCAAGGGAAGAAATCTTACACACTCTCCTGACTCGAATGGCACTAAGATAACGCCGATTTCCAGAGTAGAAGCCCGGCGTGGCTGTTCCAAAAACCGTTTAACCTAGCGCCATTCTCTCCTGACTCCTTTCAGACCGGTTAGGCGTTGCGGCGATTGCGGGTTGTCACAATGGTTCTTTACTTTGCAGGGTGCCAGTTCGGTGGGTGCCAACGGTAGCATTCAACGAAGTAGGTCAAGCCCCACTAAAATCATAAAGATGCGGAAGCATATCCAGAAAATCGGCTGCCAGAGGGACATCCGGCAATTCAGAACCGAATCCGACGGATTTTGCGGATTGTAATAAAGAGGAATGATACTCCTCACGGGATAGGGTTCCAGATGCTTCCTCGCCTCTGTGTCCGTGGTTCTGTTGACTGTGTGAAAATCGAGTCTCTCCCCCAAGTAGCGTATGCCATTGACTTCGTAACTGTATTCCACGCGAGGAGCAAATCCATCCGCGTCTTCCTCAAGATCGCTCTGTAAAATCTCCGCTTGCGTGGTGGGCCAATGCTGCGCTGACCAGCGACGCCTCATAAACCACAGCAAGTAAAAACCCGCACCAAGCCCTACAACAAGCGGGATAAGGCCGATTGGATTGGCGAGTTGCTGAGCAACTGCGTTGGCGGCTGTGAGATTCTGGTCTGTGCTCATGGAAACGCTTTCGTTCACGGGAGACGCAAGGAAGCGCCTAATAGGTCGTAGGCTTCATTTCTAAAACCCGATCGGTGAATGGGCGGTTTCGGTGGTCAAATTTAACAGATGAGGAGCGGATTCCGGTCTTGGAAATCGCTTTTAGTGATTTCCTTGATCGATTTTCGATCTCGGAAATCACTTGGAGCGATTTCGAGGTCGCTCCCGGTTCGGTGGAGATCACTCCGGCGATCCCCGTAGTCACTTCGGCGAGCTCCGTAATGACTCCGGGGATCCCTGACATCATTCGGGCGATCCCCGAGATCACTCTGCCGATCCCCGAAATCGCTCGGACGACCGTGGAGATCGCTCGGAGGATCGTGGAGATACCGCCGAGGATCGGCCGCTCAGGGCGTGGGTGGGGTGGCGGGGGGCTGGGGACCGCGGCGGCGGCCGCCGGGGAAGCTCCTTCTCAGATCGTCGCGGATGTCGTCGGCACCGGCGGCGCCGGTGCGGGAGGCGTAGTCGAGGTAGTTGTAAAAGGAGAGGTCGGCGTCCATGCGGTCGGCCCCGGCGACGATGAGGGTGTCGGTGATCCGGGTCTCGAGCGGGGTGACTTTGGCGAGGATGCGCTTGAGGGCGGCGATGGCGACGCCGTCTTTGTCGTATTCGGCGAGGCTGATGCCGGGGGGGCTCAGGTCGGGGTGCTGGTGCATATAGTTGTCGCACTTTTGATCAAAGGCCATGCGGCCGTCGCCGAGCTTGAAGTAGCTGGCGCGTTGTTCGTCGGTGAGGCTCACGGCGAAGGCGGTGAGGAGGGCGTCGAGTTCGGCGACTTTGGTCAGGATGGCTTCTTCAGCGGCCTGGGTGATGACGATGGATAGGTCGTTCTGTTGCATGGGTTTTTTTGGGTAATAACTAGCGGGCACCTCGCCGTCCCAGGTCATTCCGGGCATGTCCCATCGCAACGGTTTCCCGTTGGGCAGGATCTGATCATAGCGAAGTTTTTCGCCCATGAGGTCTGGGATTCCACAAGAAAGGCGCGAGCTGTCAAGCGCCGGGCTCGCGGGTGGCGCCACCGCGAGGTCAGCGGGCGGCGGGGAGGATGGGCGGGCCGATGGCGATGGGGATGCTGGTGCGGTCGCTGGTGAGGTAAAAGCCGCCGCCGGTATTCTTTTTCAGCACAAAGACGCCGCCGATTTTGCGGCGGAGGATCTTCGGCGGATCGTCGGCGGTTTCCTCGGCCATGCTGCCGCTGAAGAGCCCGCTGGCGGGGTTGATGGCAAGGCGCAGGGCGGCAGCGGCGGCGCCGGTGAGGGTGACGAGATTTGCGGGGGTGATCGTGGCGGCGGCGACGATCTCGCCGGCGCCGATGTCAATGGTGGCGTTGCCGGTGGTATCGGGGAGCGGCAGGATGCGCTGGCCCGCTGCGGGGGGGCGGTAGCGGGCGCCGAGGAGCAGGGGCGCGGCTTCGAAACCGGCGGCAAGATCGGTATCGGGCATGAACCAGTGGAACGCGGCGGTGAGATCGCTGGCGGCGGCGGTTGCATCGAAGCGGGCGAGGCCGGAGAGGCTGCCGGCGGGCGCTTTTTGTACGGGCAGGGTGACGTGGATGGGGAAGGTGCCATCGGTGCGGACGCGGGTGCCAAAGCTGAAGGCGCGGCCGTCGCCGAGGCGCCCGCGGAGCTGCGCGGCGCCGGCGCGGTTGACGTGCAGCAGGGCGTAGCCGATGCCGGCGGGGCCGGAGGATTCTCCATCGGGCGCGATCTGCGCGGTGTAGCGGCCGGCCTGCGGGGCGGGAAAGCGGCGGGCATCGTAGCGGCCGCGGGTGGCGGTGATGGCGGAGGTGACGATCCCATCGCTGACGGTGCCGCTGAGCGGACGCGCGGCGTCGGCGAGATCGAGGTGGAGCGTGAGGGTGACGCCGCGGGATTCGTCGTCCACGGTGCGGGAGAAGGAGGCGAGGTAATTTCCCGCCGTATCGAAGGTGCCACGGAGCTTCCATCGGGCGCGGCCAAAGGTGAGGGTGCCGGTGAATTGGCCGCCGGCGGTGAGCGCGAGCTTCAGGTAACCGACGCCATCCGGGGTGGGGACCGCCTCTTCCTCGCCCTCGCCGGGGAGATCGGTGAGCAGGCCATCGAAGACGCCCTGGCCCGCGGCGAAGGGCAGGAGGCTGACGCGCGCGGTGGCGGTGAGCCCGAAGGGATCGCGCACGGTGTAGATGAAGTCGTCGGTGCCGGTGAAATTTTCGCCGGGCGCGTAGGTGATGCGGCCATCCGCGCCGAGGGTCACATTGCCCACGAGGCCCTGGGTGACGGCGGTGACGGTGAGCGGGTTGCCGTCGGGGTCGAGATCATTGGCGAGCACCTCGAGGACTATGGGCACGCTGGCGGAGACGTAGCGGGTATCGGCGGCGGGGAGCGGCGCGCGGTTGACTCGCGTGGAGGCCTGGTAGGCGCCCTCTTCTTCACTGTAGCGGAAGAGGATGAAGCTGCCGGGACTGGTGGGCAGGGCGACGGCGGAGGCCTGGTTCAGGAGGTTGGTGAGCGGGTTGGCGCCGGGGACGGGAAGGACGGTCTCCTCGTCGCCGAAGTCGAGCCCCGCGGCGGCGGAATCCTTGAAAAAAGTGCCGCCGATTTGCTCGTAGCTGAAGACGATGTCGCGCGGGAGAAAGTCGATGCCTTTGATGGTGGTCGCGGCGCCGAAGAGGGCGACTTGAAAGGCGTGGCGGGTGGTTTCGCGGCCAGATTGATGGACCTGCCAGGTCGCGGCGTAACCGCCGGGGAAGGTCTTGTCGGAGATGGAATCGGTGCTGCCGGCGAGGACTTCGAGGTCATCCCAGAGCGGGGCGATGCGGGCGATGAGGCCGGGGGAGAGTTCGTTGATGAAGCTGGAATTTCCCGCGCGGTTGAGGTCGCCGTTGGAACTGACGTCGATGGTGGTGATGGGTTCGGTATCGAGAAAAGTGAACGTGAAACCAAGCGCGCGGCCGCGCATCACGGCATCGTCCGCGGGGCTCGCGCCATTCCACAGCACGGTGCCGCCGGTGGGGTCGATGAGAAATGAAGCGCGCGCCTCCAGCGCAGCGCAAGCGACGACCACGGAGGCGAGGATGGGGAGGCTAACGAGTTTCATGGCTCAGCACCGCTGTGGGAGACGGTAGGCTATTCCCTCCCGTGGGCAACAGGCCTTCCTCGGGCGACAAATTCTTTGCCAAGGGCCGGGCCGACTCCTAGCTTGCGGCTGCCCCCTCGCTGATTTTATGGCCCGCCGCGCTAGTTCCTCCGCGCATCCGGTCTGGATGCTCTCCGCCGTTCTGCTGCTCGTCGCAGCCGTCGGGGCCGGCGTGCTGCTTTTTGGTAAGGCGAACGATCCCTATCGCACGCTCTCGGCGCTGCCGGTGCAGGACTATCTGGACAATGCGAACAGCCTGCGCGGCAACAGCTACAAGGTGGACGCGACGGTGGTGGAGGCGCTGAAGTATTCGCCCACGGCGGGGCGGCTTTTTTCCGTGGAAGTGCAGGGCAGCGAGCGGCTGCCGGTGCTGGTCCCGGCGGAGTTCAATCACCTGAACCTGGAGCGCGGGCAGCGGTTTTATTTCAAGGTGGGGGTGGAGGAAAAGGGTGTGCTGCGGGCGCAGGATGTGAAGAAGGTGTGAGGGGAAAATCCGAAATCCGAAGCACGAAATCCGAAACAAATCCGAATGAAGAGAAATCTGGGAAACCGAGTACCCCGCGCGAGCGCGCCGTTTTCTCTCCATTCATCCTTTTGGAAGATTGTTTCGGATTTCGGATTTCGAGTTTCGAATTTCGCCGCCGCCCTCCTCCTGCTCGTCACCCACGCGGCAGCCCAAGTCCCGGACGGCCCTGCGCCCACCGCTGCTCCGCCAGCGACGGCTCCGGCCGGCGTGGGCGGCACGGCGGCGAAGGGCGGGGAGAGCAAATTTCTCGGCAAGGATGTGCCTTCGTTCGATCCCGGCACGGAGTTGCTCTCGTGGGATGGCAAGTCCTGGAACGTGAACAACAACCGCGCGTTTCAGGCGCGATTCGAGAAGTACCTGAACGCGCCGGAGGAGGTGTCGACCGAAGCGCGGCAGTATCAGGCGATCATCAATGAGATCCTGAATCGCCTCGCGCCCGGCAGCGCGAGCACGGCGAATATCGACGCCGCATTCAAGTATCTGCCGATGGCTTCGCGCTACGACATCGACGCGCGGCTCGGCTCGGCGCTCGCGGACGCGGTCTACACGGTGTGGGTTTCGCAGCGGCAGCAGAATCGCCTGACCGCGGCAAACGAAGCGCTGCGTTACGCGCGGACGAGCGCTTACTTCCGGGTAGCGACCTCGGACACCGGAGACCGGCTCGCGGATTCCAAAACCAACAGTTCCTCGGCGAAAAGCGGCAACCAGACGGACGCGACGAGCAGCACGGTGACCACCGCGGCGCGGCAAGGGCGGGCTTCGATCGAACTGGCGGAACTGGAAGCGGCGATCAAGGCCAATGAAGCCCGCAAAATCCTCAGCGAGATCCAGGTGAAGGTGGAGTTTCAGGCGCTGATCGTGCAATTCTTCATGCAGCGGCGCTTCCAGCATGTGCTCATGGCCACGCGCTTTTACCGGTCGGTCTTCACCGACGGCGACACGAAGCTGAATCTCGGCAAGGACGCGACCGACCTTTTCACGAAAACGACCGGCGTGCCGCCGACGATCTCGATCCTCGATTCGCTGGCCAATGAAGCGCTGCGCGACGTGCGCGAGGGCGTGAAGGCTTACGAATATCTGCTGGAGAACAACGAGCTGGAAAGCGCGGCGAAGCGGCTCGCGGAAGCGTTCACGGTGGGCGAATGGGTGCCGGAAATCCGCACGCTGCCGCGGACGAAAAAGCGGCAGGCGCTGGTGTTCGTGCAAAAGTCGAACCAGCTCCTCTCGACGATCGAGGCGAAGGATTACACGCAATCCGAGCGGCTGCTCGACGAGATCGCGAAGATCGCCACGGACTTCGACGCGTCGAAGCCGCGCGCGCTCATCGAGACGAAACGCCGCGTGGCGCAACTGCGGCTCGCCAATGCGCGCAACGCCGCGCTGAGCGGCGACAAGGCGACGCTGGAAAAGGAACTCGCCGAAGCCGCCGAGCTCTGGCCGCTCAACCCGCAACTCGCCGAAGTGGCGAACACGATCTTCAGCCAGGGCGACGTGCAGCAGCGGGCGGTGAGCGACTTCGAGCAACTGCTCGGGCAGAAGAATTTCCGGCAAATTTTCGACAACAGCACCCGCTTCATTGCGGCGCTCGCACTTTACCCGGACAAGGCGAAGCAGCTCCAGGGCGTGCTCACCGACATGCAGAAAATCGAGACCGCGATCCTGCGCGCGGACGAAATGGCGCGGCAGAGCAACTACGCCGGCGCCTGGGAAAGCGTGGAAAAAATCGCCGCCGATTATCCCGACGACAGCAAGCTGAACCAGGTCCGCGCCAACCTCACCACGCAGGCCGCGGATTTCGTCCGCACGCTGCGCAGCGCGCAGGATGCGGAGAAGCGCGAGCAGATCGGCTCCGGGCTCGCGTGGTTTCTGAAAGCGAAAAAGCTGTATCCGCAAAGCGATTTCGCCACGCAGGGCGTGGAACGGCTGGCGAACCGCATCGTGCCTGAGGGTTGACGACCGCGCCGGTGGAATCTTGCAGCGCGCGGGGGCTTTTTGCTTTTGTGCCGCCCACCCCGTGACTAGGTCTGACCCATGAATTCGCCGAACGAGGCCGACTCGACCCCGCCCGGCGACCTTTCGCCCGGCGAAGCTCGCACGCCCCGCACTCTCGGCGACCTGCAAAAGACGATCACCATGGCGCAGATCGCCAAGGCCGCGAGCGTTTCGCAAGGCGCGATCTCTTCGCTGCTCAACGACCGCGACTACGGCATCCGCGTCAGCGAAAAGACCCGCGAGCGCGTCTTCAAGGTCTGTCGCGAGATGGGCTACATTCCGAACGACCTCCGGGCCGTGGTCCGCATGTATCCGGAGCTCGGCGATTTCTGCCTGCTCATCCCCACCAGCATCGCCGCGGGCCTCGCCGATCCGCTCGTTGCGCGCATCGCCGCCGCGATCCTCGCGACGGTGAAAACCCCCGCGCACGCCATGACGGTCGCCGCTTACGAAGAAGGCCGCGACTACGTCACCGAACCCGAGGCGCTGCCGCAGCCGATCCGGGCAGGCGTGTGCTCGAAATTCCTCGTGCTGGGAAATGCCAGCCATCTCCTGCTCCACGCGCTCCAGCGCCGCGGCACCCCGGCGGTGAGCCTCGGCCACGATCCCGCGCTGCCCGGCGTGGTGAGCCTCGTCCCCGATTTCGCGCAGGCTTCGCAGCTCGCGATCGAGCATCTGCACGGCCTCGGCCACCGGCAGATCGGCATCGTTTCCGGGCCCTTCGGCTCCACCGATCCCAAGCTCCTCGAACTCAACCGCGGCGTGCGCCTCGCCTGCGAAGCGCTGGATCTGCCGATCGACGCCGGCATGGTGGTCTACGGCGATCTCACGGAGAAAAGCGGCAGCACCGCGGTGGACGAATTCTTCGCCCACGAACCCGCGCCGACCGCAATCTTCTGCCTCAGCGATGCAGCGGCGGCCGGGGTCCTCGCCGCCGCGGCGGCCCGCGGCTTGCGGGTGCCGGCACAGCTTAGCGTCGTCGGTTGTGCGGATGACGCCTGCGCGGTGCTCCTTCATCCCGCGCTCACTACGGTGCGCCTGCCGGCGGAAGCGATGGCCGCCGAGGGTGTGCGCGAAATCGAGCGGCTCATCCAGGAAACCACGCCGCCCGAGGGCCGCCGTGTGGTGCTGCCGGTCCGGTTGATCGAGCGCGACTCGACTGCCGCGGCGGCGGAATAGTTTACGGGCGATTCCGCCGATTTGCTCCTTGACGCTGTTCGGACGATCGCCGAGAAGAGCCTCCCTCAAAAAAACCCAATGAAATCCCTCCCGTTTCTCATCGCGACTGGGGCTTCAGCCCTCTCCCTCCTTTTGGGAGTCTGGCTGTTCTTCCTCAGCGGAACCAATCAAAGCCTCTCTGGCACCTTGCAGCAGCGTCAGCAGGAAGTGCAGACCCAGCAGCAGGCGCTCGCCATCAAGCAGCAGACCCTGCAGGCCCAGCAGGAGCAGATCAATGCTGGCAATCAGATCAGCCAGCAGGTCGGCCCGGCCCTTCTCCGCGACATGGCGGCGGCTTCAATCAAGAATGACAAGATCAAGAAAATCCTCACCACCCACGGCTACACCGTCGAGGTGAAGGACGAGCCGAAACCCGGCGCGCCCGCCACTGCGCCCGCTGCCGCTCCGTCCGCCCCGAAACCTACCGTCCCCTGAACATGAGCCCTGAATCCAACACCCCCAATTCCAACCTGCCGCTGGCGCTCATCGCCATCACCCTCGCCGTCCTCCTCGGTTCGCAGATCGGCTCGGCGAGCCAGTCGACGAAGTTCATGAAGTGGCAGAGTGACACGCTCGAAAAGCAGATCACCAACCTCCAATCGCTCGACAAGCAGGCCGATAAAGCCATCGAAGATCGCAAGGGCATGGTGAAGCAATCCGGTGAAATCCAGAACCAGCTCCAGACGCTCCTCACCGAGATGCTCGACCTCGCCAAGACCGACAAGGAAGCGGACGCGATCATCAAGAAGTGGAACGTGCAGCGCACTGCGCCCGATGCCGCGGCTCCCGCAGCCGACGCCGCCGCCACTCCTGCGCCGGAGGCCAAGAAGCCGTAAACCGCGTGCCGGCCGCGCGCCGGTTTCCGCACAAAACTCAACCCACCATCGCAGCCGGCCCCGCAAGGAGCCGGCTGCGCTGTTTTTCACCCCGGCGCTCGCGGCCCTCGCGAGCCACCGCTACCTTTCATCCGTGTCCGCTTCACTCGAGCTCTCCGCCCGCGCCATCGTCCGCCGCTTGCAAGACGCCGGCCATCTCGCGCTTTACGCCGGCGGCTGCGTGCGCGACCGGCTCCTCGGGCTCACGCCGCATGATTACGACATCGCGACCGATGCGAAGCCGGAGCGCGTGCAGGCGCTCTTTCGCCGCACCGTCGCGGTCGGCGCGCACTTCGGCGTGATCTGTGTGCTCGACGGGAGCTACGAATTCCAGGTCGCTTCCTTCCGCGCCGACGGCCTCTACATCGACGGTCGCCGCCCGGAGACGGTCACTTTTTCCACGCCCGAACAGGACGCGCAGCGGCGCGACTTCACGGTGAATGGGCTTTTCTTCGACCCGATCGCCGAGCGGCTCATCGATTACGTGGACGGCCAGCGCGACCTCGAAGCGCGCGTGCTCCGCGCGATCGGCGATCCAGCGGCGCGCTTCCGCGAAGACCGGCTGCGGATGCTGCGCGCGGTGCGTTTCGCCACCGTGCCGGGCTTCGCGATCGAGCCGGAGACGTGGCGCGCGGTGCGCGAAAACGCGACGCACATTCGCGAAGTCAGCGCCGAGCGCATCCGCGAGGAACTGGTGAAAATCTTCCTCGCCCCGGGGCGCGTGCGCGGCTGGGATTTGCTCGATGAGAGCGGGCTGATGGCGGAAGTCCTGCCCGAACTCACGGCGCTGAAAGGCTGCGAGCAACCGCCGCAATTTCACCCCGAAGGCGACGTCTTCGTCCACACCCGCATCATGCTCGGCCTGCTCCCGGCGGAGGTCACGGTGCCGCTCGTTTTCTCCGTGCTGCTGCACGACATCGGCAAGCCGGCGACTTACTCCGTGGACCCGGATGGGCGCATCCGCTTCAGCGGTCACGATCGCGTAGGCGCGACGATGACGGACGTGGTGATGACGCGGTTGCGCTTTTCGCGTGCGGAGATCGACGCCACGGTCGAGGCGGTCGCAAATCACATGGTCTTTAAAGACGTGCGGCAGATGCGCGTGGCGAAACTGAAACGATTCATGGCCCGGCCGCGCTTCGACGAGGAGATGGAGTTGCATCGCGTGGACTGCACGAGCAGCCACGGCCTGCTGGACAACTACGAGTTTCTCGCAGCCAAGCGCAGCGAGTTCGCCAGCGAACCGCTGATTCCCCCGCCCCTGATCACCGGCCGCGACCTGATCGCGCTCGGTCTGCGGCCGGGGCCTCGCTTTGCTGAGATCCTCGACGTGGTGGAATCCGCGCAACTCGAAGGCCGGCTGGCCGACCGAGAAGCCGCGCTCGCCTTCCTGCGTGCGGAGTTTCTTCGCGCGGATTCGGCATGATGCCGGGCGATGCGGAATTGGCGGTAGGGAAGCCGCGCCGCGGGTTCCCCAAAATCACGCGGCGGGCTGCCTGGTCGCCCACCCTTTAGCGTGGGAACCCGCGACGCGGCTTCCCTACCAGAGTGAGCCACTACCCCGTCTCGCGATTGAGTTGCGGCGGCGGCGGCGATCCCTCAATCTCCCGCGCTGATGCAAAAGGAAAGCTGCCCGCCCACTCTCTCCCGCACGGTCGGCGCCCTCGGCGTCGCTTATGGAGACATCGGCACGAGCGTGCTCTACGCATTCAAGGAATGCCTGCACCACGGCTTGAGCACCGACCGGGAGATCGTCGGAGTGCTTTCGCTGATCATCTGGAGCCTCACCATTCTCGTCTCAGTAAAATACATCGGCGTCGTCACCCGCGCCGACAACCAGGGCGAAGGCGGCATCCTCGCCCTGCTCTCGCTAGCTTCTCCCAAAGCGACGTCCGCCGCCGGCAACCCCCGAGGCCTCACCTCCGCCGGCATGATCATCGTGGGCATCGCCGGAGCTGCGCTGCTCTACGGCGATGGCGTGATCACGCCAGCCATCTCCGTGCTCTCCGCCACGGAAGGACTGCTCATCGCCACGGACGCCATCAAGCCGTTCATCATTCCCCTCACGCTCGGCATTCTCGCCGGCCTCTTCGCCGTGCAATCGAAAGGCACCGGCGCGCTCGGCACCTGGTTCGGGCGCGTCATGCTCGTCTGGTTCACCACGCTCGCCGCACTCGGGATTTACCAGATCGCGCAAAATCCCACCGTGCTGAAAGCGCTGAATCCCGTGGAGGGTTTCTATTTTCTCACCCACCACGGCAAAGCCTCGCTCGTCATCATGGGCAGCGTCTTCCTCGTGGTCACGGGAGGCGAATCGCTCTACGCGGACCTCGGACATTTCGGCCGGCCGGCGATCGCCCGCGCGTGGGCTTTCCTCGTCTGTCCCGCGCTGATGCTGAACTACCTCGGCCAGGGCGCCCTCGCCCTCTCCGATCCCGCCGCCCGCGAAAACCCCTTCTTTCACATGGGGCCGGCTTGGACCCTCTACCCGCTCGTTTTCCTCGCCATGACGGCGACGGTCATCGCCTCGCAGGCCCTCATTTCCGGCGTCTTTTCCCTCACCATGCAGGGAATCCAGATGGGCTACATCCCGCGCATGGAGATTCAACACACCTCCAAGGACGAACACGGCCAGATCTACATTCCGAAAATCAATATCGCCCTCGGCCTCGGCTGCGCGGCGCTCGTCATCGGTTTCGGCAGCAGCTCCGCGCTGGCCAATGCTTACGGCATCGCCGTCACGCTCACGATGCTCTCCACCACCATCCTCCTCTACTTCGTCGCCCAGCGGCGGTGGAAGTGGAGCGCCTGGCGCGCGGGGCTGGCCTGCTTGATTTTTGGTTCGTTGGAAATCGTCTTCTTTGCCGCTAATTCGCTCAAGATCCTGCACGGAGGCTGGTTCCCGCTTGTTTTCGGCGCGGTCGTTTTCATCGGCATGATCACTTGGAAAGACGGGCGCAACCTCCTCCGCAAACGCCTCCCGCCCGGCATGCCTCTCGATGACTTCATCGCCTCGATCAGCATGGCCGGCACCCTCGACGCACACAACAAGCTGCACCGCATCCAGGGCACCGCGGTCTTCCTCGCCGGCAATCCCGAGGGCACGCCCAACGCGCTGGTCAAGAACATCAAACACAACCAGATCCTCCACGAGCGCAACGTGCTCCTGACCATCGCCACCGATCCTAGCCGCCCGCATGTGCCATCCGAAGAACGCGTTCAGTACGCCGACCGCACGGAAGGTTTTTTCCGCATCGTCGCGAGTTTCGGTTTCATGGAGACGCCGCACATCGACGAAGTGATCCGCGCCGCCAGCGTTGCCGGCCTGCCGATCCAGCGCGATCGCACGACGTTCTTTGTCGGCAAGGAACGCATCGTCGTCACCGGTCTCGAAGGCATGGCCCAATGGCGCGAACACCTTTTCGTCTTCCTCAGCAAACACTCCGAAAACGCCGCCGACTTCTTCCAGCTCCCGCCGGATCGCGTCTACGAGGTGAGCCAGGTCGTGGAGATCTAATCCCGCTGGGCGGGCTACAGCGGGATCGCTGCTTTCAGCGCATCGCTTCCGACGTTCACCATCACCGCGGTCGTGTGGAAAACGTCCTCGGCCGTCCGCGCATTCACGCACCAGACCTCGACGACGCACGACGTGGTGCCGACCTTCGCGACGCGGCTGTAAACCTTCAGGATGTCGCCACTCGCGACCGGGCGCTTGAAATCGAACGCATCGAATCGGCGCGTCACGAAACTGGCCTTGGGCAGCGTCAGCGACGCGGCGTTGAAGGCCATGTCGTCCGCCCACTGCATCATGTATCCGCCGAAGACGGTGCCGCGCTGATTGAGAAACTCCGGGCGGATGAGCAGCGTCTTTTCGTGTCGGGGAAATGCGTCGCCGCTCCGCGCGGCGAAGCGTTCTTCCAGCGCGGCAATTTCGATGAGCCGCGGAATGTGCCGCCCGCCTTCGAACTCCGCGCCGAGCCACGTTCGCACGATCTCCAGCGCGAGTTCCAGCGGCACCATGCGCGCGCCGATCGCGAGCACCTGCGCGTCGTTGTGCTGCCGTGCGAGCCGCGCCGTCTCGAGGGTCCATGCCAGCGCGCAGCGGATGCCGCGGACTTTATTCGCCGCGATCTGCTCGCCATTGCCCGAGCCGCCGAGCACCACGCCGCGCTCGCAATCGCCACGCGCGACCGCCTCGGCAGCCGGCGCGATGTAGAGCGGGTAGTCGACCGGTTCGGTCGAGTGGGTGCCGAAATCCTTCACCTCGTGTCCGGCGGCGGTGAGCATTTCGGCGATGCGGTTTTTGTATTCGAAGCCGGCGTGGTCGGTGCCAAGGGCGATGCGCATTTTTAGATGGGAGTGGTGGTGGCCGCAGCGGGCGGAAGTCGGTAACGGAGAAGTTCCAGGGCGGCGCCGCGGACGATGAGCACGTCGGTCGGCTCGGAGGAAATCGCGGAGCAGGTCCAGCGGCCGGTGGCGTCCTGATAGCGGGCATCGAGCAGTTCGCCCGCGCCCAGTTCCACCGAGCTGCCGACGTTCGCCACCGTCACACTCCCGCGCTGGATCGCGATGAAGTGACGCGCCGGAGTGCCGGGCTTGAGCAGCATCTCCCCCTGCCGGTAGTGGACCGGCCGCAGCGGCTCCTCGGGCGGCGGCAGGAGCAGGCTCACGTCGCGGGAAAAGAAAAGTTCGAGCGTCCAATCGACCACCACGCGGAGCTTGCGGGAAAGGCCCGGCAGCTTCGCGAGATAGATCGTGCGCCACATCCACCACGCAAAGAAGCCGCTGAAGTGCCAGCCGCCGATCTCCGCGACCGCCGCGTGCTGCCCCACGGTTGCGAGCTGCCCGAGATTTCGGAAGGCGAAAGGGCGCAGCGCCTCGCCGCGAAAAGCGCGCACGAGATTGCGGGCGAGCTGGGTGCCCTGCCGCAGCGCGAGCTGCGCGGTGGGCGGCGAGACGCCGCCATCCAGAGGCACCGCGGCGCAGTCGCCGATCGCCCAGAGTTTCGTCTGCCCCGGCACCCGCATCGTGGGCTCGGTAGGCACGCGCCCTTTGCTCAACTCCAGTCCGAGCTGGCGCGCGAGGTCCACCACCACGGGATGCGTGGTATTGCCCACGGTCGAGATCACGGTGTGCGTCGCGATCATTGTCCCGTTGCTGAGCACCGCTTCGTTCGGGCCCACCTCGATCACACGGGCATTCACGATCACTTCCGTGCCGCGCCGCTCCAGCACTCGCTGCGCGTAGTCGCCGAGCGTTTCGCCGATCTCGGCGAGCAGATGCCCGCGGCTGTGGACGAGCACCACACGAGCTTTTTCGCCCCGGAGATTTTCGTAGAGCGGCTGCACGTCGCGGAGGAAATCGGAGAGTTGCCCCGCGGTCTCTACGCCGGTGTAACCGCCGCCCACCACGACGATCGTGAGCAGGCGCCGCCGCGCTTCGCGGTCGGCGGTGAGATTGGCTTCCTCCAGGCGATTGATCACCGCCGAGCGGAGCCGCAGCGCGTGCGCCACCGTCTTCATCGGCAACCCGTGTTGCACCATGCCCGGCACCTGGCTGAAATCCACGACGCTGCCGAGCGCGACGACGAGGTGGTCGAACTCGATCTCGTGATCCGGCGTGAAACGACCGGCATCGAGCTGCACGACTTTCTTTTCCCAATCGACCACGCGCACCGTGCCGCGCAGCACGTTCACCCCGCGGGCGAAATCGCGCAGCGGATTCACCACGTCGAGCGGCGAAAGTGACGAGCCGGCGACCTCGGGCAGCATCGGCTGAAACGTGAGCACGTTCTCCTCTGCGACGAGCGCCACCCGCGACCGGGCCGCCGCGCCGAGCGAGCGCGCGAGCGTCCGCGCGCAGTAGGCGCCAGCAAAGCCACCGCCGAGAATCACCACGTCGAACTTCATGCCGCGCACCTCAGCGCATCCAGCCGCGCGCCGCCAGCCCGAATCGTTCGGATCGCCTTCGCGCTTGCCTCCCCAAACGAGCCTGCGCGATAGTCCGCGCCCCTTTTCATTTTATGCAGACCTTTGGCGTCGGTATCGCAGGCATGGGCAACGTCGGCGCAGGTGTTTTTAAGCACCTGACGCTCAACCGTGCCCTGCTCCGGGAACGGCTCGGCTTCGACCTCGACGTGCGAAAAGTCGCGATGCGCGACACGTCCAAAGATCGCGGGGTGAAGGTGCCGGCGGAAATCGTGACCACGAACTGGCGCGAGTTGCTCGACGATCCCAGCATTCAGATCGTGGTGGAGCTGATGGGGCAGAAGCAGGAGAGCCTCGACTTCATGCTCGGCGCGATGGAGCGCGGGAAGATCGTCGTGACCGGCAACAAAGCGCTGCTCGCGGAGCGCGGGCCGGAGATTTTCGACGCGGCGACGCGGCACAAGGTGCCGGTGTTTTTCGAGGCGGCGGTGGCTGGGGGCATTCCGATCATCAAGGCGATCCGAGAGGCGTTCATTGGCAATCACATCCAGTCGATTCACGGGATCATCAACGGCACGAGCAACTACATCCTCACCCGCATGGTCGAGAGCGGCCTCAGCTTTGCCGACGCGCTCGCTGAGGCGCAGGCCGCGGGTTACGCCGAGGCCGATCCGACGCTCGACGTGAACGGCTGGGACGCCGCGCACAAGGCGATCATCCTCGCGTCGCTCGCGTACGGCTTCTGGGTACCGGAGAGCAAAATCTTTGTCGAAGGCATCGAGAACATCACGGCGAACGACATCCTGTTCGCGAAAAAATTCGGTTACTCGATCAAGCTGCTCGGGATCATCAAGGCAGACGCGAGCGGCGCGATCGAGGTGCGCGTGCACCCGACGCTCATCCCGCAGAAACATGTGCTCGCCAGTGTGAACGGCGTCTTCAATGCGCTATCGGTGAAGGGCGACGTGGTCGGCGAAACGCTTTTCTACGGCCGCGGCGCGGGTCAGGATCCCACGTCCAGTTCGGTCATCGCCGACATCGCCGACGCCGGCGCCGCTCTCCTTTCGCCGCGGTCGAATTACGGCTTCATGCCGCACGGCCTTTACGGCATCTGCAAGCCGCTCGACGAGATTGTCTCCGAATACTACCTGCGCGTGCTGGTCGAAGATCGCCCCGGGACGATGGCGCAAATCGCCGGCACCCTCGGCGAGTTGAACATCGGCATTTCCTCCATCTTCCAGCCCGAGGGCGAGGAAGGCGAAGCGGTACCGCTGATCCTCGTCATCCACAAGGCAACGCACGGTCAAATGGCGCAAGCGGTGGATAAAATCGGCGCCCTCGCGTGCGTGAAAAAAGCACCGCGGCTGATCCGCGTGGAGAACTTTGAATGAGCGGTTCGTTGCTCCTCTGGCTCGCTCCCTCTAGTCTGTGCTCATGCAAGCGGTCGACATCAAAACGCTACTCGAAAACGCGCCCTTTGAAGCATTCACGTTGCACATGGCGAATGGCGGACAGTTTGTCGTCGATCACCCCGAACTCGCGGCCTTTTCCGTGAACAAGAGTTCGCTGGCCCTGGCGCTGCCCGAAGGCGGTTTTGCAATCCTGGATCTGCGCCTCACGACCCACTCCGAGCCGCTCAAACGTCGACCGAAAAAGCGAAAATCTTGAACCCGCTGCGCCCCCTCCACGACCGCGGCGTGATGGCGCGTTGGCAGCAATACCTGCCCGTCACCGCCGCCACGCCCTTTATCTCGCTAAATGAAGGTTCCACGCCGCTCATTTACTCGCCGAAGCTGAGTCAACGCGTCGGCCGCGAATGCGAAGTTTTCATCAAGTACGAGGGGCTGAACCCCACCGGCTCGTTCAAGGATCGCGGCATGACGGTCGCGCTCTCGAAGGCGGTGGAAGCCGGTTCGCAGGCGGTTATTTGCGCCAGCACCGGCAACACCAGCGCGGCCGCGGCGGCGTATGCGGCGCGGGCCAGCATCACCTGCGTGGTGCTGCTGCCGGCGGGGAAAATCGCGTTTGGCAAGCTGGCGCAGGCGTTCATGTACGGTGCGAAAGTGGTGGCGATCGATGGGAACTTCGATGACGCGCTGCGGCTGGTCCGCGAGATCGGCGAGACGGAGCCGATCGCGATCGTAAACTCGATCAATCCCTTCCGCCTCGAAGGGCAGAAAACGGCGGCGTTCGAGATCATCGACACGCTCGGTGACGCGCCGGACATCCACGTGCTGCCGGTCGGCAATGCTGGCAACATTAGCGCGTACTGGATGGGCTACTCGGAATTTCACAAGCTCGGCAAAGCAACCAAGCGGCCGAAGATGACGGGGTTTCAGGCGGCGGGTTCGGCACCGATTTTCTTCAACAAGGTGGTGGAGAAGCCGGAGACCATCGCGACCGCGATCCGCATCGGAAATCCCGCGAGCTGGGACCTGGCGAACTCGGCAATCCGCGACAGCGGCGGCTCGATCGACATCGTGACCGACCAGGAGATTCTCGCCGCCCAGCAGTGGCTCGCGGCGAACGAAGGCATCTTCGTCGAACCGGCCAGCGCCGCGAGCATCGCCGGCCTTTTCAAATGTCTCGGCCACGAGCGCTGCGCGCAGTGCCCCTTCCCGGCCATCGCGCCCGGGAGCAAGATCGTCTGCACGGTCACCGGCCACGGCTTGAAAGATCCCGACATTGCCCGCGACCGCTGCGGCTCAGTGATTCCGGCGAAAGCCGAGCGCTCGGAAATCCTGCGGCTCATCGCAGGGTAAAAAAAGCGCGCGACCTCTTGCGAGATCGCGCGCTCTGAAAACGAATCGGAGCAGTTACTTCAGGCTCTCGAAGGCAGCGAGCACGTCTTTTGCATGCGTGTCGGTGGTGGCCTTGAGCATGTTCCAGACGACCTTCCCGTCCTTGATGAGGAACGACTGTCGCTTGGTGAAGCCGAGCAGAGTCGGCACTCCAAAGGCCTCGGCGACCTTGCCTTCGTGATCGGCGATCAGCGGGAAGGGCAACTTGTACTTTTCCTGAAACTTCTTCTGCGCGTCGACTTTGTCCTCGCTCACGCCGAGCACTTGAATGCCCTTGGCACCGAGCACCGACCAGTCGTCGCGAATGCTGCAGGCCTGCTTGGTGCAGCCGGGTGTGTCGGCCTTCGGGTAGAAATAAACGAGCGTCGGGCCTTTGGCGTAGACGTCCTTGAAGTTGACCCTCTTCCCGTCCTGATTCGGTGCGCTGACCTGTGGTGCAGCGGCGCCGACGGCGAGCGGTTCGGCCTGCGCGGCGAAGCCAAGGGTGAGAAGGGAGAGCAGCGACATGAGGGTGGGTTTGAGTTTCATAGGTGGAATGGGGATTCGTGGGCGTCGCGAGCGTGGATGCCCCCGAGCGAGAATTCAACCATGCGCTCCCCTGCCCGCTTAGCCCCGCCCCGCTACTCCTCGCGCTTGGTATAGCCGAAGAAGGAGCGCTTCTTAATGATCTCGGCCACGGCGGGCGGGACCATTTTTTCCCAGGAATCGTCGCCGCCAGCGATGCGCTTGAGCACGTCGCGCGAGAAGATGGTCAGATACTCGGGCTTGAAGTTGTCGAGGTGCACGAAACTGCCGCGGTCGGCGAGGTAGCCGTAGAGCTTGCGCAGTTCGGGCGCGACTTCGAGGGTGCTGATCGTCTTGAGGTCCTCCTGCTGATGCTTGCGCACGGGGTAGACGTAGAGCTTGAGGTCGTTTTTGAAGAGGCGGCCGAAGCTCTCCAGGATGCCGCCCGGCAGCGCGGTGTAATACTTTTCGTCGAAGAGCTCCACGAGGCTCGGCACACCCATGACGATGCCGATGCGCTCCTTCGTTCGCCACGCGATGTAGGCGGCGAGGCGGTAGTATTCGAAGTAGTCGGAAATCAGCACGGTCATGCCGCACGCGGAGAGCAGGTCGGCGCGGGCGAGGAAGTCGCGGCGGTCCACCTCCTTGCCGCCGGCGAGCAGGTTGCGCATGGTGATCTCCATGAGGGGCAGGATCGGTTTTCCCTCCACGGCCGGGTCGGCTTTGAACTTCTCCAGTGCGCACTCGATCATGTCCATGTTCACCAGCGTGGTCGGGCGGAAGCTGCCGCGCTCGACGAGCACGGCGTGCTTATAGAGCACCTCGCTCGGCTGGAGCACCTCGCGATTCGCCCCAAACATGGCCGCGCCGCTCAGGCCGAGCTGCACGAGCTTGAGCGCCATCAGGCGGTTGTCCACGTAACGGAACTCGATCCCGCTGAACTCGATCATGTCGATCTCGATGCGTCCGGTCGTCAGTTTATCGAGCAGCGATTCGACGAGTTGATCCGGCTCGTGATGGTGAAAGCAGGCGCCGTAGCAGAGGTTCACGCCGACGATGCCGAGGGCTTCCTGCTGGAGCGAAGCCTCGGCATCCTGCATGCGGACGTGGAGGATGATCTGGCTGGGTTCGTCGCGCGGATGGCTCTGAAATTTGATCCCCATCCAACCGTGGCACTCGTTGCCGCCTTTGAAGCTACGCGCGACGACGGTATCGGCGAAGGCGAAGAAGGACGTGTTATCGCCGCGGGCGTCGCCGAGGCGTTCGACGTTGAGCTGATACTCGTGGTCGAGCATGGCCTGGAGGCGATTGCGGGAGACGTAGCGATCCGATTGGCCATAGATCGCGTCGCTCACCTTCATGTCGTAGGCGGAAATCGATTTCGCGATCGTGCCGGCGGCCGCGCCGACTCGGAAGAACCAGCGGACCACTTCCTGACCGGCTCCGATTTCCGCGAAGGTGCCGTACCAGCGCGGGTCGAGGTTGATCTTGAGCGCCTTGTTGTGGGTATCGATCGTTTGTTGTTCGGACATGTCGGGGGCGCAGCCTAAGGACCGGCGCGAGCCGTGACGAGTCCGGATGTGACTTTCGCGGCACCGCCGCGCGAAATGCTAAGCTTTCCCGCTCAGCCCGAAGGCATCGTGCGCGAGTTGCGCCGCCTCGGTGATCTTGCCTTCGTCGATGATCACGGCCGTCTTGATCTCGCTGGTGGAGATCATCTGAATGTTGATCCCCGCGGCGCTCAGCGCCTCGAAAAGCTTCGCCGCGACGCCGCTGTGGGAACGCATGCCGATGCCGACAATCGACAGCTTGGCGATGTTATCCCTGGTCACGAGCTCCTTGGCGCCGATTTCCTGCAGCACGCTTTCGAGCGTCTTCTGGGTTTTCGGCAGCTCGTCCTTGTTCAGCGTGAACGAAATGTCGTTGGTATCGCCGAGCGAATCGCTTTGAACGATCATGTCGATGATGACGTTGGCGCTGGCGAGCGCGCTGAAGACCTTGGCGGCGGTGCCGGGTCGATCGGGCACCTGGCGAATGGTGACCTTGGCTTGGTTTTTCTCGATTGAGACGCCACGGACGACGACGTGTTCCATATCTTCGGTTTCTTCTTTGACGATGGTTCCGGGGTTGTTGTTGAACGAGCTGCGCACCTCGAAAATGACGCCGAACTTTTTGGCAAACTCGACGGAGCGCGATTGCATGACTTTCGAGCCGCTGGACGCCATCTCGAGCATCTCGTCATAGCTGATCGCGTCGATCTTCCGCGCGGTGGGGACGATGCGCGGGTCGCAAGTGTAGACGCCGTCGACATCGGTGAAAATCTGGCAAACGTCCGCCTTGATCGCGGCGGCGATGGCGATGGCCGTGAGGTCCGAACCGCCGCGGCCGAGCGTGGTGATGCGGCCGTCCGTCGTCTCGCCCTGGAAGCCGGCGATAATGACGATGTTGTCTTTCTTGAGGTGCTCGTGGACCTGCTTCGGCGTGATGTTGGCAATCTTGGCTCTCGTGTGGACGCCGTCGGTGATGATGCCAGCTTGCGCGCCGGTGAGGGAAACCGCTTTCTTTCCCAGCCCATGAATTGCCATCGCGGTGAGCGCGATTGTGGTCTGCTCGCCAGTCGCGAGCAGCACATCCATTTCGCGCTCCGCGGGGTTCGGCGAAACTTGCTTTGAGAGCTTGATGAGATTGTCCGTCACGCCGCTCATGGCCGAGACGACGACAACCACCCGATGGCCGGCCTCTTGCGTCGCGATGACCCGCTTGGCGACGTTGAGAATTCGCTCCGGCGTGCCGACGGAAGTGCCGCCGTATTTCTGGACGATCAGGCTCATTAAGGGAAAATGGGGCGGCAGTTTTGGAGGGGTCCGCGTGCTTGTCAACGACGGGCCTTCACCGCGTCGCGCTGGGAGCCATCCAGCCGACGCGGAGCTTGCGGCCGCCCTGGGTCGCGCGGAAGTGGATCGCGCCTTCGCGCTGGGCGACGACGTGGCATTCGATGGTGGTGCGATCCGCCTGCGGCTGGATGTCGCGCACCACGAAAGTCCCGAGAGGCTTGGGTTCGACCGAGCCGGTCTGCCCTTGCTGGAGCGGTACGCGGACTTCGGGGCCGTTGGCGCGGTAGGGAAAGGCGCCACTCGCCGGTAGCGGCGAGCCGGCCTTGAGAATCACCCCGCCATCGCCATCCTCCAGCGTGAGCAGCACCGGACGGATGAGATAGCCGGTCTGGTGGACTTCGAGGGGCACGCCGCAGCCGGTGAGCAGGCCGCTCCAGGCATCGACGGTCGCCCCGGCTTGCGCCTTGAATTCCTCAGGCACTTCGCCAGTGGTCGCGGCTTTGCGCAGGATGCCGATCGCGTCCTTGGTGAGCCCGAGCTGCTGCAGCACCTGCGCGCAGGCCCAGTCGAGGCGCTTGGAAAATTTTCCCTCGTCGAGGCGCGGTTTGATCACACTGGCCAGCTTCGTCACGTCGCGCGCGTCGCCGATGATGCCGGTGTATTGCAGGAGGACTTCTTCCGAGTCTGGATTGATCTCGTAGGCGCGCTCGACCCACTTCAGCGCCGTGCGGGAATCGCCTCGGCGGCGGGCGAGATCGCTGGCGAGCACGAAGCCCATCCAAGATTGGTGCTCGACCGCAAAATCCGTGAGCGCCTGCTCCTTTTCGGGGTCGTGTTCGGTGGGCGAGATGTCGAAGTAGATCGCGATCGCGGGCTGGGCGTTCGGGTCGAGCGCGAGCACTTTTTCCAAAGCGGTGAGTTCGCCCTCTTCGTTTTCCTCCTCGGAATAGGCCTGCGCGAGACTGAAGAACCCGCGCGGATCCTCGGGAAAGAGTTCGGTGAACTTCACGAGCGTCTCGCGCGCTTTGACCTTGTCGCCCTTGATCCGGAGCGCATTGGCGAGAGCCACGAGCGTGCGAGGTTCTTCGGGGCGAAGCTGCGCCGCGCGCTGGATGGCTTGGAGACCGAGATCCGGCAGCAGCCCGTCGCGGAGCAACTGATCGCCCATGGCGAGCAATTCATCGGGTTTTTCGACCAGCGTATTGAGCTGCTGAACCAGCATTTTGCCGTAAGTCGGCACGTCGATGTAGCTGACTTCCTGCGGCTTCTGCGGATCGCGCACGACTTTTACGATGGCGCGGAGCTGGGCGAGGCTTTCGAGGGCGGTGGCGTCGCGGGGCGCAAGTTCGAGCACCTTCTTGAAGGCCACGATCGCTTCGTCCCGCTCGCCCCGCATCCCGAGAAGGATGCCCACATTGTTCCAGAGCGCGGGAACTTTGTCCGTCTTCTCCGCAGCGGCGCGGAACGCGGCAAGTGCGTCATCTTCCCGCCCCTCGATCCGCGCCACCATGCCGCGGTGGTAAAGCGCAAAGGCCGTGCCGGGAAACGCTTCGTCGAACTTCCCGATCAACTCCGTGGCTGTGGCGACTTCCATGTCCTCCAGCGCATCCGCGAGGTCATCCAGCACCTCCGCCGCGTCGCGGAAGCTCGCCCACGGTTCGCCAGGCTGGTCGCCCATGGCATCGATGGCATCGAGCAGGTGTTCCATCTCGAAGGGATTCCGTTGCGCCACCTCATCCGCCACGACAACGGGCCAGGGAATGCGGCTGGGCAGGCCGAAAAAGGGCACTTCCCAAGAGGTTGATTCGATCCAGCGATAAGGGGCGTCGGACATAGGGCAGGAAAAGGGGCGCGCAGCTTCACGGGGGTGCCGCTCCGTGTCAACGCCCGTGCCTTTACCTCCGGGGAAAGATCTCCCGCGATGCAAAAAAAACTTGCAGTTAATCCACATGAGACGTAAATATATCCCATATGAACGAGCCCACTTACCTCCGGGAAGACCCTCCTTCCTATTTCAAAAAGTTCGCGATCTCCGGCAAAGGCGCTGTCGAGCAGCACCTCTCGGAGGAAGGCGCGCGGGGATTTTACGGCGGCGTGTCTGCCTTGGCTGCAGTCGTCACGAAAGGGCTGCCATTTGGCGAATTGGAGGCGTTGCGCGAACAGCTCGACATTCCATTGGATCGGCTCACCCAGTTTCTCGGGCTTGCGCGCGCCACCGTGCATCGGCGGAAAGTGAGCGGGCATCTCAACGCCGACGAATCCGACAAGGTGTTGCGCTTCGCCCGATTGCTCGGGCAAGCGGCCAAAGTGTTTGGCGGCATCGCCGGCGCGCGCGAATGGCTGCGGGCTCCTCAGTACGGTCTCGGGGGGGCGGTGCCGCTGGCGTTTGCGGGCACCGAAGTCGGCGCGCGCGAAGTCGAAAGCCTGATCGGCCGGATCGATCACGGAGTTTATTCCTGATGGCCCGAAGCTGGCGCATCGTTCGGGCGGCGCGGGCCGCCGACGCGTTTTCCGGCGAAGGGGCGCGGCAATTCGGCGGGCGGTGGAATTCGGCGGGCGTGCCGATCGTCTATGCCAGCGAACACCAGTCGCTTGCCGCGCTCGAGATTCTCGTGCATCTCCAGCCACGGCTGCCGCTGGCATTTGTGGTTTTCGAAATTGAAATCCCGGATGACTTGATTGCCCGGCTGCCGCCAGCACCCTTGCCACAAAAGTGGCGCGTGGAACCCCCGGACACGGGCACGATGCAAATCGGCGACGCCTGGTTTCGCGCGGCGCAATCCGCCGTGCTCGCGGTGCCAAGCGCGATCGTTCCGGAAGAAAGCAACCACCTGCTCAACCCCCAGCACTCAGACTATCTGCGGATTACGATTCATCCGCCGCGAGCATTCAGTTTCGACCCGCGGCTCATCTCGTAACGGCGGGTTGGATCGGGAAAAACGGAGGTTTCTCCGGGAAAGTCGGGTTTGTCCTTGTCTTGGCGGGATATTCCACAGAGACAAATTCCCCCATGGCTGAATCAGCATCTTTTAAGTCCGGCATGGACACCTCGGTGACGGGACTCAAGTCACTGATCAAAAATCATCTTAAATTCAGCCTCGCACGCGACCCGCAAACGGCGAGCAAACGGGACTGGTGGCTCGCCACCTCCAAGGCCGTGCAAAGCATCATCATCGAGCGGATGATCGCCACGCAGGCCGTGCATCATAAGGCGAACGCCAAACGCGTTTACTACCTTTCACTGGAGTTTTTGATGGGGCGCCTTTTCACCAACAGCCTCTACAGCGCCGGCGTCTACGAAGTCATGGAAGTCGCCCTGCGCGAGATGGGCCTCGATACGGAAATCCTCCGCGGCGAGGAATACGACATGGCGCTGGGCAATGGCGGCCTCGGCCGTCTGGCCGCTTGTTTCCTGGATTCGCTGGCCACGCTGGACCTGCCGGCGATCGGCTACGGCATCCACTATCAGTACGGCCTCTTCAAACAGGAATTCCGCAACGGTCACCAAGTCGAACTGCCCGATGCCTGGCAGCACTTCGGGACGCCGTGGGAAATCGTGCGCCCCGAGCACGCCGTGCAGATTCAGTTTTACGGCGAAATCGAAAATGTCTTTGACGACCGCGGCAATTACGTCCCCCGCTGGACGAACACGCGCAAGCTGGTCGGCGTGCCCTACGACATTCCCATCCCGGGGTTCGGCACCAACACCGTGAACTACCTCCGCCTCTGGGAATCGCGCGCCTCCGAAGATTTCAACTTCGAGGCCTTCAACCGCGGCGGCTACAGCGAGGCTGTGGAGCAAAAAAACGCCAGCGAGACCGTCTCGAAAGTCCTCTACCCCAACGACAAAACCGACAGCGGCAAGGAACTGCGCCTCGTCCAGCAATACTTCTTCGTCGCCTGCTCGCTGCGCGACATCTTCCGCCGCTTTCGCAAAGATAACGAAGACTTCGCCGACTTCCCGGAAAAGGTCGCCATCCAGCTCAACGACACGCATCCCGCCGTGGCCATCGTCGAGCTGATGCGGCTCTTTCACGATGAATACGGCATGACGTGGGAAAAAGCCTGGGCGCTGGTCAACCGCACCTTTGGCTACACGAACCATACGCTGCTGCCCGAGGCGCTCGAAAAATGGAGCGTCGGCCTCTTTCAGAAAGTGCTGCCGCGGCATTTGCAGATCATTTTTGAAATCAACAAACGCTTCCTCGAAGACGTGGAAGCGAAGTGGCCGGGCGATGCGGAGAAGAAGCGGTTGCTCTCGATCATTGAAGAAGGCCACCACCAGATGGTACGGATGGCGCACCTCTCCGTGGTCGGCAGCCATTCGGTGAACGGCGTCGCCGCACTGCACACTAAATTGATCAAAAGCGACCTCTTCCCGGAGTTCGACGAGATGTATCCAGGCAAGTTCAACAACAAGACCAACGGCATCACGCCCCGCCGCTGGCTGCTCGCCTGCAATCCCCGGCTCAGCCACTTCATCACCTCCAAGATCGGCAACGGCTGGGAGCGGAATCTCGACCTCCTCCGCGGCTTGGAGAAATACGCCGACGATGTCGAGGTCCAGCGCGACTTCATGGCGATCAAACACGCCAATAAGATCGACCTCGCCCGCGTCATCAAGCACGAGTGCGGTATCGAGGTGAATCCGTCCGCGCTCTTCGACGTGCAGATCAAGCGGCTGCACGAGTACAAACGGCAGCACCTCAACCTGCTCCACATCCTCGCGCTTTACCGTCGCCTGCTCCAGAATCCGGAACTCGAAGTCACCCCGCGAGTCTTCATTTTTGCCGCCAAGGCCGCCCCCGGCTACGACCTCGCCAAGTGCATCATCAAGGCGATCAACGCCGTCGGCGCGAAGATCAACTCCGACCCGCGCATCAACGGCAAACTGAAAGTCGTCTTCCTGCCCAACTACCGCGTCTCGCTCGCCCAGCGCATCGTGCCGGCCGCGGATCTTTCCGAGCAGATCTCCACCGCCGGCAAGGAAGCCTCGGGCACCGGCAACATGAAGCTCTCGCTCAACGGCGCGTTGACCATCGGCACACTGGACGGCGCAAACGTCGAGATCCTCGAGGAAGTCGGCGCCGAGAACATCTTCATCTGCGGCATGAGCGTGGAAGAGGTCGCCGCGCTGTGGAAGCGGGGCTACAAACCGCAGGAATTCCTCGAGGCCGATGAAGAACTGCGCGCGGTCGTCGACTGGGTTGGTTCCAACTACTTCACGCCTGACGAACCGGGCGCGCTGAACCTGCTGCGCGACAGCCTGCTCCATCACGATCCGTTCCTCTGCCTGCCGGATTTCCGATCCTACAGCGACGCGCACCGGAAGGTGGACGCTGCGTTCCGCGATCACCCGAACTGGGCCCGCATGGCGATCCTGAATACCGCGCGCATGGGCAAATTTTCCAGCGATCGCACGATCTCCGAATACGCGCGGGATATCTGGACGCTCGACCCCGTCCCGGTTTAGACGGGCGGCGGGCGGGACGATCGGACGACCGGCCCGGCTAGCTCCCGAAGAAAACCCCGGCCAACAGCACGGCCGCAAGCGCGATGCGGTAGATCCCGAAGCCCACGAACGTGTGCGTCTGGACGTAGCGCAGCAGCCAGCGGACGGCGATCACGGACGAAATCGCCGCGACCAGCGTCGCCACCAGCAGCGGTCCCCAGAGGATCACCTCCTGAGCCTGCAGCGCATCGAGCGTCGTCTTCACGCCCGCGGCGCAGAGCGTCGGCACACCCAGCAGAAAGGAAAACTCGATCGCGGGCGCGCGGGCCAGGCCGAGCGCGAGGGCGAAGATGATCGTGGCTCCGGAGCGTGACGTTCCGGGAAAAGCCACCGCCAGAATCTGCGCGAGACCGAAGACCACCGCGAGCGTCCAAGTCACTTCTCCCGTCCCCTCACGCCCTTTGCGGATGGTCTCGATCACGATGAAGGCGACGCCGCCCAGGAGCAGCGCGAGCGCGACCGGGGTGGATTCGTGCGGGAGCGTCATCCCCATTTTCTTGACCGCGAGCGCGCCCACCACCGTGATCCCGAAGGCGAGGGTCAGCTTGAGGAAATAATCGCGCGACGCCGGCTCCCGCCACCGCTTGAGCGTCGCCAGCCGTTTACCAAACAACGGTAGCGCGGCCAGCATCGCCCCGACTTGGATGACGGCGTTGAAAATCTCGGTTCCAAAAAAGGTCTGATGCACCGGCTGGCCGTCGAGCCGGAGAAACTGCTCCGCGAGCAGGAGATGGCCGGTCGAGGAAACCGGGATGAATTCCGTGATCCCCTCGATCAAGCCGAGCAGGATCGCGATGAGCCACAGGGTCATGCGCGGTCGGGGTGAAAGAGGGGAGCGGCGAGCGTGACCGCTCCCCGGAGAGTGATTCGACTGGTCGCGGGTCTTTTAGACCGCTGCCTCGCCGGACTCTTCGGTGCGAATGCGGATCGCTTGCTCGATCGGCGTCACGAACACTTTGCCGTCGCCGATCTTGCCCGTTTTCGCGGCCTGCACGATGACTTCCACGGCCTTGGCCACGCGTTCATCGGTGACCACGATTTCAAATTTCACCTTGGGCAGGAAATCGACCGTGTACTCGCTCCCTCGGTAGATCTCGGTGTGGCCTTTTTGGCGGCCGAAGCCTTTGACCTCACTCACGGTCATTCCCTCGATGCCGATCTCGGCCAGCGCCTCTTTCACGTCCTCCATTTTGAATGGCTTAATGATCGCCTCGATTTTTTTCATAGGTGTGGGCGTATTGCTGAACGTCGCCGGCGCATTTGGCAAGCCTCCCCTTCCCCAGCCGGAAAAAAAACTGCCCGGCTCAGCCGCGAAACCCCTTGTCGCGAAGGCGCGCGGGTGAGATTGCTGCGCGCATGTTGCAGTTGGGCACTTGGATCCGGGAGTGCGACGCGGATCCTTTTTTTCGTTTCTTCGCGCGGCATCCTCACATCGACGTGCGCAACGCCCGCACGACATCGGTGGACCTCACGGAGATCCGCGGCCTGCTCGTCTCGGGCGGTCCGGACATTTCGGCGCCCTTCCACGTCGAGCCTCCCGCCGAACCCACGTTGATCTTCGACCCCGAGCCGGAGCGCGACGCTTGGGAATTCGCCGCGCTTCGCCACGCGCTCAATCGCGGCCTGCCCGTTCTTTGCGTCTGCAAAGGTTTTCAGATTCTCAACGTCGCGCTCGGCGGCACGCTGCACCTCGACATCCGCGGCCACGATTTGCCGGAGATGAAGTTCGAGAACGTGCAACCGCTCCGCTACGACCACGCGGCGCGGCATCAGTTTCCACTCGTGAACAGCTCGCACCATCAGGCGCTCGACCGCGTCGCGGCGCGTCTGGAAGTTGAAGCGTGGCACGCCGGCGATGGCGTCATCGAGCAGGTGCGCATCCGCGATTACCCTTGGGGCGTGGGCGTCCAGTATCACCCGGAGCGCGATTTGATCTACGCGCCGCTTTTCGACGACTTCCTCGCGCAGCTCACACCATGAACCGATACGACCCGCCGCTCGACCTCACCATCCGCTGCGGGCTCCATCTCACCTACGCGGCCCTGGCGCCCACACCCATCGTCCTGCTCATCAAGCCGCGCATCGACCGCGGGCAGCACATCGAGCGCGAGCAGTTCACCATCGAGCCGCACTCCACGCTGGAGGAGCACGAAGACGAGCACGGCAACATGGTCCACCGCCTCATGCTTTCACCGGGGCTGACCAATATCCGCCACGACGCGTTCGTTTCCGTCCCATCCGTGCCGGAGAATACCGGCTCGCTCGATCGCGTGCCGACCATCGGCGAGTTGCCCCTTCACCTCCTGCGCTACGTGCTCCCGAGCCGCTACTGCGATTCGGATCGGCTGCGCGATTTTGCCGCCCGGTTTGGGAACACTCCGCACGGGCTGCAACGCGTGCAGGCGATCTGCGATTGGGTTCACCACAATATCCAATATCGCTTCGGCGCCGGCAGCCCGCTCACCGCGGCGTCCGAAATCATCGGGCAGGGCTACGGCGTCTGCCGCGACTTCGCCCACGCCGCCATCGCGCTCTGCCGCATCTCGAATATCCCCGCACGTTACGTCACCGGCTACGTGCCCGACGTGGCCTGCTACGATCCCGGCACGCCGATGGATTTTCACGCCTACTTCGAAGTCTTCGTCGGCGATCATTGGCGGACCTACGACGCGCGCTTTAATACGCCACGCACCGGCCGGATCAAAATCGCCTGCGGGCTCGATGCGGTCGATGGCGCCTTCTCCACCCTTTACGGCCCGGCAAATCTCACCGCCTTCCAAGTCTGGGCCTATCAGGTCGACCCGCAGGAGGTGCAACTCGGCGATCCCATCGACCTCGGCAAGCGCCTCTGCGGCACCCCCCAGTTGCGCGTCCCGCCGCGGCTGCAGTGGCGCTGATCGCAAATGCCGGGTGAAAATAGAAACGCCGCGCCGGAGTTCCGACGCGGCGTTTGTTGAAGATCGCCGGTTTCAGGCGCGCTTACTGGCCGGGCGCTTTCGGCGCACCTTCGCCACCGGGCTTCGGTCCGCGCTTGCCGCCTTCCGGTCCACCCTTGCCGCCCTCACCGGGCGGGCGCTGCGGCCGGCCTTCCTTCACCTCCGCGACGGTCAGCTTGCCGTCGCCATCCTTGTCCATGCGCTTGAACACTTCCTCCGCCTTGGACGGATCGCGCTGCGCCATCGGGCCCGCCTTGAATTCCTCCAGCGATACCGTGCCGTCGTTGTTCGTGTCGAGCCGCTTGACCATCTCCTCGGGCGATGGGCGCTTGCGGCCTTCGCCGCCGGGCCCGCCGGGACCGCCTTCTTTCGGCGGGCCGGATGGTTTGTCTTCGGCAAATGAGAGCGTCGAGGCCAGGGCCAGGGCGCTGAGCGTGGTGATGAGTTTTTTCATGTCGTTCTGTTTGTGGGTTCGTGAATGGGCCGCGCTCGCGGAATGCGGTCGCGGCTCATTCATCAAACGCCATCCGGCCAGCGGCTCGTCTCTGGGAATTGTTAGGTGACGGTTAAGTTTTGTTATCCGCGTGACGCCACCCATCGCGCTGTAACGCAGTCCATTCACCCCGCGTCTAGCGCCGCACCTCGCGGCATGAATCACGACAAAACCATCCTCAGCGTCTTCGCCACGCTCCTCATTCTCGGCGCCATCTTCTTCGTCATCGAGCGCTTGCTCGGCCGGGGCAGTGGCCGCGCGCAGCCCGTCTTCCGCAAGGGCTTTGGCACCGACGTCGTCTATTGGTTCACCACCATCCTCCTCGCCAAGCCCGTCGTCCGCACCCTCTTCATTCTCCCGCTCGGCGTCCTCGTCCTCGCAAAGCTCACCCCCGTCGATGTGCTGAAGCTGGGCGAATACCGCGGCTTCGGTCCGCTCAGCCAGCAGCCCGTCTGGTTGCAAGCCATCGAGATTTACGTGCTCGTCGATTTCTTTACCTACTGGACGCACCGTCTCTTTCACCGCAGCCGCATGTGGCCCTTTCACGCCGTGCACCATAGCTCAGAGGATCTCGACTGGCTCGGCGCTCTGCGGGTGCATCCCGTCAATGACTTCGTGAACAAACTCATGCAGGCCAGCCCGCTCCTCCTCGTCGGCTTCAATCCCCTCGTCACCCTAAGCACCGCGCCATTCCTCACTTTCTACGCCATCTTTCTCCACGCCAATGTGAACTGGGATTTCGGCCCGCTGCGCAGGATCATTGCCACACCCGTCTTCCACCGCTGGCACCACTCGCGCGACCGCGAGGCGTGGGACAAAAACTTCGCCGGCCTCTTTCCTTTTTGGGACATTCTCTTCGGCACCTACTATATGCCGCGTGGGCGGTTCCCGGAAAATTTTGGCATCTGCGAACCCATGCCGAAAAGCTACCTCGGCCAGCTCTGGGAACCCTTTGCCTGGTTGGGCAGGCGCGGTCGCAAAGTCGACCCTGTCTGAAACGGGCTGATGCGCCGGCTCAAAGATTGCGCGGCAAGAACGAATCAATGGTCAGCGGGGCACATCCCTCCAGCCGGTTGTTAACGTAGATGCTGGCTCGGCGCTTTTTGACAATGGATTGCTGGAGGATCTTTTCGGCGGCGGATCGTGCCTCAACATTCGGTTCCTTGATTCCCGTGTAAGGTTGGAACGCGGTGACTGCTTGTTCGTAGGCGCGGCCCGGTTTCAACAGAAAACGCGAGACGGAGTAATCAGCGGTCTCGCTGCCTTCGATGGCGAGTTGTTCGCCGATCGAGGGCATGCGACTCCAGTTATTGAAGACGTGGGCCACCCCGTGGCTGCGGAGCATGTCGAAGTAATCCGGCGCGAGCCACGTTTTGTTCCGAATCTCAACGCCGTATTCCCAGTCTCGCGGCAAGTTCCCGAAGAATTGATCGAGCGCCGCTACGAAGTCCCGCCCGTGTGCAAACTCGTGTTGGTGAAACGTCGAGAACTCGAAGATCAGCGGTCCAATTTTTGAACGGAAAGCGGCGCAGGGGCCGAGGAACAGGCGCTGAAACATTTCAGTATTCAAAAAATTTACATTCATCGTGCCGGCTCGCGCACCGAAGCGCGGCAGGCCGGGGAACTTTTTGATCGTGATGTCGTCAGTGATCTTGAAGGCAAATTTGAAACCTTCGGGCACTTGCTCGCAAAGGCCCGCGAGATAGGCCTCAGTCGGGAATTGATAGTAGCCTGCATCGACGCACACGGTTCGATAGGTTTCGGCGTATTCCGCCAGGCAGATCTTGTTGAACTTGGCCTCCGAGAATTTGCCGCGCGTCAGGTAACGCTGCTCGTCATACACGAGGCCGCACCAGCCCGGGTATTTCCAGGACGATGTTCCCACGAAGATTCCCTGGTTAGCTAAATCAGCGATCTGCTGACGGTAACGCGTCAGGTCAAGTGAACTACCGCGCTGGGGTGTCAACTCAGCGGAGGCAAATAAGTCGAGGAGATCTTCAGCCATACGGCGAGAAGATCGCACCTTGTTCGCGATTGACCGAGCGAGTCGCGGCGATGGCGATGCGTTGCAAAAAGGCGAGACGGTCTTCGTCGGGAACCTGGTGCCACAGCGGTTTGGTTTTGAGCACCAGCGCATCGTCCTTCCGCTCCAGCAAACCCCAACCGGCGGGCAATCCGTGGCGCGAGACGACTCCGGGATCGGCGACGATGTAAAACAGATTGGCGGCTCCGTATTTGGTCAATCGGTCAAACTTCGTATTCGCGTGCAGCCGGGTGCTGAGACGACGCATCTCAGCGACGATCTTCTCGTAGCGTTCGTAACCGGGGCGCTCGAAATTCAGCGTCTCGTATTCCTGAAACAGGGAATCGCCGTTGCGGATGGACGGGTAGTGAATCTTCAGTTCCGCCTCGGCTCTTTCTCTCTTTTCGTGAAGTCGCCTGAGTTTTTCCAGCGTGGTCTGCATGGGGCGGGCATCGCGGATGAAGTCCGTATTCGATGCCTTGCACTCGAAGATTGCAGTTACGCCGATGACCGGTTTCCAAACCAGTCGATTGGTCTTCAAGCGCTCGTCGCGTCGCGTCTCCCGGACGCGCTGAGGTTTGTAGGCCGCCACATCCATTCGCGCCTGATGATTCGGCAGCGAAACCTCGGCGGCGGCGATGCGGAACCCGGCGGTTTGCGCCCACACCAGCGCGAGTCGCTTGAGATCCCGATGCGCTTGGGTTTCGCCATTCTTTGCCCGAGGTGGAGCAGTCATATTGGGAGTGAAAGTGGATGCCGGTTCGGTGGTGCGAGCGTCACGGGTCAATGGTAGTCGTGGGACAAAGGCGCGGCGAGTTCGCCGTAGGTGAGCGGGGCGATGCGCCGGGCTTTGACGTGGATCACGCGGTCGATGTTTTGCACGACGCCTTCGATCATCAAAAACGGTTCCTCGCTGATGAGCAGGCGGGTTTGCTCGAAGAGTTGCGGCGTGACGATGGCGTTGGCGGTGCCGGTTTCGTCTTCGAGGCTGATGAAGACGAAGCCCTTCGCGGTGCCGGGGCGCTGGCGGCAGATGACGAGTCCGCCGACGCGCAGGAGGGTGCCGGTGGCGACGTGTGCGAGGTCGGCGGCGCGCCAGAGCTGGTGCTCCTCGGTGACGCGGTCGCGGACGAGTGCCATGGGATGCGGGCCGGTCGTGAGCCCGGTCGTGCTGTAGTCGGCCTGGGTACGTTCGATGGGATTCATCACGGCGAGCGGTAGCGGCGCGGCGCTCTCGGCTGCGGCGAAGAGGTCATCCGGTGCGCGCCGGACTTCCACCTGCCATTGCGCCTCGCGGCGATGCTCGGCGAGGCCATTGAGCGCCCCGACTTTGGCAAGCGCGCGTTCCGCGGCTTTCGACAGAGCGCAGCGAAGCTGAAAATCGGCGAGCGAGGCGAAGGGTTTTACCGTGCGCTCGGCGACAATCCGTGCGCCGTCGTCGCGGGCCACGCCGCGCACGTAGCAGAGACCGAGGCGGAGCGAATCATCGTCGCCGACGGTGCAGAACCAGGCTGACTCCGCGACATTGACCGGGCGGATGCGGACCCCGTGGCGCTTGGCGTCCGCGACGAGCGTGGCCGCGGAATAGAAGCCCATCGGCTGATTATTCAGCAGCCCGGCGATGAACTCCGGCGCGCGATGCACCTTCATCCAGGCGCTCGCGTAGGCGATGAGCGCGAAGGAAATTGCGTGGGATTCGGGGAAGCCATAGACGGCGAAGGACTGCACGGCTTTGGTCACACGCTCGATCACTTCGGGCGCGACGCCGTTGCGCTCCATGCCGGCGCGCAGCTTCACGCAGACCGCGTTCATTTTCTCCGGCGAACGGTGGAAGCTGAGCGCGCGGCGCAGTTCCTCCGCCTCGCTGCCGGTGAAGTCCGCCATGACCATCGCGATCTTCAAAAGCTGCTCCTGAAACAGCGGGACGCCGAGGGTGCGCGCGAGCACGGGCTTCAGCCGCTCGTCGAAATACGTGACCTCTTCCCGGCCCTGCCGGCGGGCCAGAAACGGATGCAGCATGTCGCCTTGGATCGGCCCGGGCCGGATGATCGCGACCTCCACGACGACATCGTAAAAGCACCGCGGCAGCATCCGCGGGAGCGTGGCCATCTGCGCGCGGCTTTCGATCTGGAACACGCCGATGGTGTCCGCCGCGCACATCGAGTCGTAGGTCGCGGAGTCGTCCTTGGGGATCGTGGCGAGGTCCACGGGGCGGCCGCGGGCCGCGCAGAGTTCGAGCGAATCCTGCATCGCGGCCATCATGCCGAGGCCGAGCAGATCGACTTTGATGATGCCGAGGTCTTCGCAGTCATCCTTGTCCCACTGAGCGACGACGCGGCCGGGCATCGAGGCGTTTTCGAGCGGGACGACGGTGTTGAGCGCGCCCTGGCAGATGATCATGCCGCCGCTGTGCTGGCCGAGGTGCCGCGGCAGGCCGTAGATGCGCTGGTAAAGATCGAGCGCGGCCTGGGTGCGTGGATGCTCGGGAGCAATGCCGGCCTGGCGAAGCTGCGCGTCGAGTTCGACCGTGTGCGGAAAATCGCCGTGGGCGAAAAGATGCGAAAAGCGGTCGAGCACCTCGTTGGGAAAATGGAGCGCCTTGCCGATCTCGCGCATCGCACTGCGCCCGCGGAAGGTGATGACATTGGCGGTCATCGCCGCGCCATCCGGGCCGTAGCGGCGATACACTTCCTGGATCACCCGCTCGCGCCGGTCGCCGCTCGGCAGATCGAGATCGATGTCCGGCCACGAGGTGCGGCCCTCGGAAAGAAAACGCTCGAAGAGCAAATTGCACGCGATGGGATCGCAGGCGGTGATGCCGAGCGAATAACACACCACGCTGTTTGCCGCCGAGCCGCGGCCCTGCACGAGAATGTTCTGCTCGGTGCAGAAATTCACGAGATCCCACACGATGAGAAAGTATCCGCTGAAGCCGAGCTTCGCGATGAGCGCCAGTTCGCGATTGAGCTGCGCGAGCACGCGCTGGCTGAGGTGCGAGTAGCGGGAGCGGGCGCCCGCCATCGTGACCTTGCGGAGAAACGCATCCATCTCTTCTCGCTGCATGTCCTGGTAGCGCGGAAATTCGTAGCCGAGATTTTCGAGCGTGAAGTCGAGGCGTTCCGCGAGCCGCACCGAGTTGGCCAGCGCGTCGGGGCGGTCGGCGAAAAGGCGCTGCATCATGCGCGCGGGCTTGAGGTGGCGCTCCTCGTTGAGCGCGAGTTTGCGCCCCGCGATGTCGAGATGCGTGTGTTCGCGGGCGCAGGTGAAGACATCGAGCACGGCGCGCTCGTCGCGGGTCGCGTGGAGCACGCCGTTGGTCGCGAGCGCGGGAAGCCCGGTCGTGTCGGCGAGGGAAAAAAGGCGCTGGTTGAGCAGGTCTTCACCGCGCCGGAGATGGCGCTGGATTTCGATGAACACATTCTCCCGGCCAAAGACCGCGGTTAGCTTTTCGACCCCCGCGAGCGCCCCGCGGTGATCGTCATTTTCCAGCGCGCGATGCACCGGACCTTCCTCGTCACCAGTGAGCGCGACGAGACCGCCGGCCAACTCCGCGATCTCATCCCAGCGGATCGGCGCGTGGTGTTTCGTGCCGCGAAGTTTGGCGCGCGTGATGAGGCGGCAGAGGTTTTGATAGCCCGTGCGCGAGGCGACGAGCACGGGGAGCACGCTGCCGTCGTCGAGTGTGAGTTCGGCTCCGACGATGGGCTTGATGCCTTTCTCCCGGGCGCGGGCGTAGAAGCGGGCGGCACCATAGACGCCGTCGCGGTCGCAGACGGCGAGCGCCGCCAGGTCGAGCTGCGCGGCTGCTTCCGCGAGGGCTTCGGGCTGGGACGCACCGCGCAGAAAGCTGAACGCGCTGCGGGCGTGCAGCTCAACAAAGCTCGGCGTCATAGCAGCCCTCCACGACCCAAATTTGGTCTTCGCGACGGAGGCGATAGAGACCGTGTCCGGCGATCTCGACATCCCATTCTTCCACGCCCCAGCGCTCGCGCTCCCACCATCCGCCGCTGGCGCGATAGGGGCCGAGGGTGTCGGTCACGCGGCCGGTGGCGGGCGCGGAGGAAACCTCGACGGGTTCCTGCCGAACGACGCGGACTTGCGCGGCGATCGGCGGGCGGTAGCGCCGCAACGGAAGTCCGATCGCTCGACTCGGCGCCGGGCTCGCGGCTTCCCGCGGCTGATGAAAGCGCGGTTCGACGAGACGGAACGCATCGGGCCGGTGGGTGTCCGCCACTTCGGCGACACCGACATTTTCCGCACCGACGATGGCCGCCAGCCGGGCGAGCGTTTCGCCGAAGCGATTGGGATCACGCAACGCGCTCTCGAAAAGGCGGAGCTGCTGATGATCGGGCCGCGCGGACTCGATCAGCAACCGCACGCCGGTCGGATGCGCGGCGAGTTGCAACGATTCAAGGTGCGAATGCAGGATGCGGAAAAGAATCTCGGCGTCGTCGGTCGGTGCCGGAATGGTGAAGACGCGCTCGTGCGTGGTGTCGTCATCGAGGGGCAGCGTGAGCAGCAGCCGGGCGGCCACCCGATGCGCCGCGGCGAGGCGCAGGGTGAGCTGATCGAGGAAGCGCCGCAGGAGGAAGAGCAGCGGTTCGACGGTCTCGATCTCCTGCTCGAAGTCGAAAGCTTCCGCGAATTCCTCGACCGGACGGACCAGCCGCAGCAACCGCGTCGTTTGCCCCGAAGCCCTTTGCCAGAGCCGATCCGCGTCGGGGCCGAGCCGATCGGCGAGTTCGCCCCGCGGCAGGCTCGTGAGCTGGCCGAGCGTGTGAATGCCCCAATCCCGCAGCAGCGCATGGAGGTGCGGCGGCGGTTCGATTTCCGCCACGGCCAGTTGCGCGAGGAAGATCGCGGGAGCCTGCACGACGAGGAACGGCTCCGCCCGGCGCGCGGCCAGAAAGGCGAGGTCGGGATTCGGGGCGACGCCGACCTTTCCCCGGAGATCCAAGCCGGCCAGGTGGGTCACGACGGCCTCGCACCACTGCGGCCAATCCGTGATTTTTGCACCGCGCAGATCGACCGTCACGCAGCCGTCGGCCGTGGCCTCGACTTCCGGAGAAAGCGAGCCGCCCAATTCGATGAGTGCCGCCTGGGTCGTGCGCTCGGCGGCGAGGGCGCGGGGCAAAAGGATCAGCTCCGGGCAGCGCGCGAGCGCCTGCACGCCGGGCATTCCGGCGCGGACGCCGCTGGCACTTGCGGCGGGGGAAACTTCGACCGCGGCGCCTTTGTCGCCGTCGGTGATTGCCACGGCGCGGGCGTGAAGTTCCGCGCGGAACCGCAGCGCCGCCTGGAGGCGAAAAGTGGGAAGGAGGACGACGGCGAACATGGCCTCACGCGGTTTGGCGCTCGCCTTCGGGCGCGGTCTGAAACTGGCGTCGGGCAAAGACCTGCGCGGACAGCCGCCCGAGCAAGGCGTGGCGCCGCTCGCACATCGCGGCGAGCGACCAGCGCTGGGGGAGGACGACTCGCACTTTCGCACCCTCGACCAGTGGCTGACTCGTGAGGATGACGAACGCCGTGCCCGTCGGCTCGATGAGGCGTTGAAAGCGGTGCCAGGTGCTTGCCGGAATGCGACGGACCTCGCGCAGAGGCACCGGCTGAAAGTCCAAAAGGATGAGCGGAAGATTGCCGTCGCGCAGGAGCAGGTCGGCGACTTTCACCGCCTTCAGCGGATCGGGGCAGCGCACCCACAGGAGCCGTGCGAGTGCGGCGGCATCCGCGCCTTGGGGATCGAAGCTGCCCGCTGCGTCCACCAGCGCACCGAAACAGCGCTCCCGCTGGAGCACGGCCATCATCGCCTCGACGAAGAGCGCGCCGCCACTGACCGGGCCGACGAGTTCGGTGACCGCCCCGCGCCGCAGCCCGCCTTCGGCCTCGTCGAACGCGGCGAGGCCGGTGGGCAGGATGCCCGACGGCTTCAGCTCGCAGACCGGGAAACGCTCCGCGAGCAAGCCCCGCAGCGCGGTCAGCCGCGCGGCCCGATCCTGCGCGGGCAGAGCGGCCAGATCATTGCCCGGCATGGCGAATCAGCCCCCGGAAAACGCCCGCCACTCCGCGCCATTCCTGGGCGGGCACCCACATTTCCGGGTAAGCCGGATTACTCGCCCGCAGGCGCACGCCGTTCGCCTCGGCATGGACATGCTTCAACGTGGCCTCAAAAGCGTCCCCCACGTAAGCCGCCGCAATCTCCCCCCCGCGGACTTCGACTCCCGGCCGCAGCAGCACGAGATCGCCACTCTGGATACCATCGCCGATCATCGAATCGCCCGAAACGCGCAGCAGAAAATCGCCCGGCTGATGCGGCAGCAGCGCCGAGGATTCGAGGAAATCGTCGGGCTGCGCGAGAGCTTCCTGCAGCGGCCCGGCGGCGATTTTACCCACGACGGGAAGCCCGCCGACGCCGAGCAACAGCCGGCATTTTTTGGTCAGCTTTAAAAAGCGCGACGCCCGACGCTGGCCGCCGCCCAGGATTTGCAGAAATCCATTCCGCTCCATGATCCGCAGCGTCGGGGTGATGCTGCTTTCCGCCTCATACCCGAGCGCCGCCACCAGCGCCGGCACGAGTGCCGGAAGACCACCGCCTTCAAACTCGGCGACGGACTCGGCGATGCGCCGTTGCACGGGAGTCAGGGAGTTTGTTTGGGCAACGCTCATGTATCGTGTTTATTCACGATACCCATCCGCGCAAGGCAAGAAACCGGCGATCGCGGTCTGTCGATGACGTTTGGAACGCCCGTCCACAGCCCTGCCGCTCATCACTTTTCACCGGCGGGGCTGAACGAAAACGCCGGGCAAACGCCGACTTTTTCCGCGAGGAGCAGCGTGCGTTGGAGCCGTTTCAGCCGGGTCTTTTCGACGACCTGCCCGAAAGCTGAGTCCGCCAGGCTGAACGCGAGCGCCCGCTGGCCCGGAGCCGGTGGGCGTTTCGCGTGTTGGAATCGATTCAGGGCGGGCGGCTCGAACTTGCCCCACCGGCCACGCATGGTGAGCCCCGGTCAATGCGCGGCAGAAAGCTGGATCAGAATCTGCCGGAGTTGGTCGAAGTTCACCGGCTTGACGAGGTGGGCTATGAAGCCGGCTTCCTTCGTCTGCCGCAGGTCGTCCTCCATGCCGTAGCCGCTGAGCGCGATGCCGGGCACCGGGCGCTGGCGCTGGATCTCGCGCATGAGATCGAGCCCGCTGCCATCGGGCAGGCCGAGGTCGCTGATGATGGCGTCGAACCGCTCCGCGGAAAATGCGAGGAGCGCCTCGTGGATGGTGCCTGCCATGGTGACTTGGTGGCCGCTGCGCGTGAGCAATCGTGAAAGCACCGTGCGCGTGGCTTCGTGATCTTCCACCACGAGCAGGCGCAAGCCGCGGGCGGGAGCGGGGAGCGCGCTGGCCGGGTGGGCGGGCGTGGCGGGCGTGGCGGGCGCATCGACGGTGGCGAGGACGACGGTGAAGATCGCGCCGCGGCCCGGCCCGGCGCTATCCGCGTGGATCGCGCCGCCGTGGGCTTCGACGATGGCCTGGGAGATGGCGAGCCCCAGGCCGAGGCCGCCGTAGCGATGCTGGCCGGCCACATCGCCCTGCTCGAAGGCGCGAAAGACGTGCGGCAGCGCCCCGGCGCTGATACCCACGCCGCTGTCCTCCACGCTCACCACGATCCAGCCCTCGGCGTCGTTGCGCGTGCGCACGGTGATGCTCCCGCCGGTGGGGGTGAATTTGAGCGCGTTTTTGATGAGGTTCCAAAAGACCTGCTGCATCCGCGTGGGATCGACGAGCGCGTGGGGCCGCGCGGCTTCGAGCTGGAAGACGACGCGCACCTGCTT
>Ga0209181_10000954_pt1 | contig 51997 bp, 34 predicted proteins | sample MAT05_FD_187208 | JGI IMG/M metagenome (GOLD analysis project Ga0209181, IMG submission 187208) | Freshwater microbial communities from Lake Fryxell liftoff mats and glacier meltwater in Antarctica - MAT-05 (SPAdes) (version 2) | ecosystem: Environmental > Aquatic > Freshwater > Ice > Liftoff... | reverse complement strand
TACCGTCGACCGCAGCCCACGCCCGTGCGATGGCAAAATCGCCGGTGTGACGTGGCCACGACCAGTTGTCGATTTCGCCGCCGTACTCACCGATGGCGCGTGGCGGCGCGTACACCAGGCGCACATCGCGCAGCTCCAGCGATTCGATCAGGGTGTACTGAACACCTTCGTCGTAAGCCGCGAGCTTGCACTTGGTATCGGGCTTGGTCTCGCATTCGCGTACCAATTCTTTCTGGCGTGCCTCGATTGCGCTGAGGCGCTGGAGCGGATCGGCATCCTGCGGCACCGCCGCGAGCACGGACTTGGTGACATCGGTGAAGCGCCGCGGGATCTCGACACGAATGGTGCTACCGGCTAATTCCTCGGCCGCCGAACGTGCGAGGTATCCGCTGGTAATCAGATCACGCTCGGGCGTGCTGTGTTCTTGTATCAGCGGAAACAGACAATGATGATTGGTGATAATCAGACCCGTGGCGGACACGAAAGCGCCGGAGCAGCCTGAGATATTCACGGTTCCCGACAGCAATCCGGTGCCGCGTTTGGCATCCCATAATTGATCGGGCTTGAGCTTGAGCCCTTGGTCGCGCAACCACGCGGGGTCAATCTCCAGCACCTGATCGGGAGTCCATTTACCATCGAGTGCGGCGGCAGGTGCGGCCGCCAGTGCGCACAACATCAAAGTCAGTGTTTTCATGCGCACAGTATAGAAGCGCACGCGCGTAGCGGTTGGCGCTAAAGCGACTTCTGGTAGACCTCAAAATACAAATCGCTACGTTTTGGCAGGCCGAATTTCTGGTCACCGTATGGAAAGGGCAGACGTTCACCGGTCGCCACATAGCCACGACGTACATACCAATCGATCAGTTCCGTGCGCGACCAAATCACGGTCATGCGCACGCGTGATAACTGCCAATCCTCGCGCGCGATGCGCTCACATTCTTTAATGATGGCATGACCTATGCCGCCGCCCTGCAAGCCCGGACGCACGGCGAACATGCCGAAGTAAGCGGCGTTTGGTTGTCGCTCCAGGTTCGCGCAACCGAGTAGGTCGCCTGTGCGCAAGGCCAGTACGACCATTGAGCCCGGCTTTGAGAGCGTGTGCCCCATGCCCTCAGCATCGGTGCGTTGACCGGCCAATAGATCCGCCTCGGTGGTCCAGCCGACGCGACTTTCATCGCCCCGATAGGCCGATTCCACCAACGCGACAAGCGCCGGAACATCGTCTTGCGTAGCCAGACGAAATTGCAGTGGGGAGCCGGGCGTCATCGCGACGTTGCTCGCTGGCGGGATCGGCGTTCGGCGCAGCGGCGATCAGCCGCCACCGATGGGTTGGTAATGCTGGACGACATAGTTCTCGATCATCTGCACGAATTCATGGCTGATGCGATCGCCACGCAATGTTGCAACTTTGACGCCATCGACGAAGACCGGTGCCGACGGTGCCTCCCCCGTGCCCGGCAGGCTGATACCGATATTGGCGTGTTTGCTTTCGCCCGGTCCGTTCACGACGCAACCCATGACGGCGAGCGTGAGATTCTCGACGCCGTCGTAGCGCAGTCGCCAATCGGGCATGCGCTCGCGCACATGATCTTGAACCGTTTTGGCTAGCTCCTGAAAAAACACGCTGGTGGTGCGTCCGCAGCCGGGGCAAGCAGTGACCATCGGCGTAAACGCGCGCAGCCCCATGGTTTGCAGCAATTCCTGCGCGACGATGACCTCGCGCGTGCGCGATTCCTGCGGTTCTGGCGTCAGCGAGATACGGATAGTGTCGCCGATGCCTTCTTGCAACAGCACGGCTAGCGCGGCGGAGGAAGCCACCATACCCTTGCTGCCCATGCCCGCTTCGGTCAATCCCAGGTGCAGTGCGTAGTCGCAACGCTTCGACAGCGCTCGGTAGACCGCGATCAACTCCTGCACGCCGCTGACTTTGCAAGAGACGATGATGCGATCGCGACCAAGGCCGATTTCCTCGGCTCGTGCAGCACTCATCAAGGCGGATTGAATCAGCGCCTCCCGCGCCACTGCCGGCGCATCTAGTGGCGTGTCCGAGGCGGCGTTCTCGTCCATCAATCGCGTCAGTAGCGATTGATCGAGGCTGCCCCAGTTCGCGCCGATGCGCACCGGTTTTCCATAGAGTATCGCCTGCTCGATGATGGTCGCGAACTGCACGTCGCGTTTTTGACCAAAGCCCACATTACCTGGATTGATGCGGTACTTCGCCAGCGCTTGCGCGCACGCCGGATGACGAGTTAGCAGCAAATGTCCGTTGTAGTGGAAATCGCCGATCAGACCAACTTCAGAGCCGATGCGCGCAAGCTTGTCACGTATATGCGGCACCGCGGCGGCAGCTTCCTCGTTGTTGACCGTGATCCGCACCAACTCGGAACCGGCGCGCTTCAGTTCAGCAATTTGGCGTGTGGTCGATTCGATATCGGCCGTATCGGTATTAGTCATCGACTGCACGACTACAGGCGCGGACCCACCCACCAGCACAGACCCAATGCGCACAGACACCGTATGGCGTCGTGGCGCGGCGCCAGAGGCGAAACATTCACTCATTGCAAGTTCTCAAACGGTAGACCAGATTTCATCCAGCGCGGCGGAGGGCGGCGAGTCCGGTGCTGCCAAAGCGGGCTCTGACGGCTTCTGTTCGCCATAGCGAAACTGCTTGAAGGCACCGGTGTTCTCGATCAAATCGAGCTGATTCAGCGGTTCCGATAAGGCACGTTCTTCGTAGCCCATCGGATCTGGCAGCCGCAGTAGCTCCAGCCCGCCGGTGGAATCGAGGATTGAAGGTGCGAGTAGGGTCGGATGATCGACGTCGTTGATCTCCAGTGGCGCCAGCAGCAGCCCGCGGAAAATCACGCGACTGGTCTGCGCTTCGCCAGTGGCGCGCACGGCGACTGACTCAACGCGCCGGCTCAATAGCTGCACACCCGCTTCCAAACTGTCGTTGTTACCGCCCTTGAGCCAGCGCAGCACGCCAATCATCCAATCGGGCGCGTCGTCGTCGTCTAAGTCGGCAGGCGCGGACAGCGCGATCAATTCGCCGACTTTGGCTTTCAAGCCTTCCGCGTTCTCCCACAATAATCGGTAGCCGCCCAAGCTCTGGTCGATTACGCGTACGCGCAGCACCGTGGGCGTGGCCGATTCCGTGCTGGATTGCGCCCAAGCAGCCGAACGCTCGCGATCGGACATCGTGATACCGCCGCTGAGTTCGGCTACGAACTCGTTGAAATCATGTTTGCCAGAGGCCAGATAGTGCACCGCGTGCAGGCCGATGCACGCCTCCATCTTGTGATCGGCGGGCAGCCTCGGATGCCCACGCTCGCCACTGAAACTCCAGGACACGACCAGCTTGTCGACCACGTCCCCGGAGATATCTGGCGCCTGCCCTAAGCGGCCGCGCACGGCGATCGGTGCATCGATATTGGGCAGAGTCCGAAGCTGCGCTTTCAAACCCTGGATCAAATTGCTGGTGTCCAGCCGCCAATGCCGGCCCTTAATTTCGGCCCGTGGCGACATTGGCGGTGAGTCAGACACCGGATCGATCACGAAGCTGCCCGTGGACGCGGTCGGGTCGACGCGACAAAGATTGGCCCAAACGCGGGTCGCAGACTCCACATCGACAATCTCTTTTTGGGTCAGTCGGTAGGGATTGCCGATGAAAGTCAGCAACGCCTGCAGATAGACGGTTTCCGAGGTCAGCGTGATGCGCGGGAATTGTGGATCGGTAATCGCCTTATCCAGCAGTTGCGACTCATTGCCGAATGCCGCCAATCGGTGCATCAAACTCCACACCCCGGCGGGAATTTCGCTGTAGGCGATGTAACACTTACTTAGCATTTGGGCGCCGTGTGTCAGCGCGCGCACCAAGGCAAGCGCGGTGGGTCGTCCGCGCAGGAATGGGACGGAACCACGTGGTGCGCAGTAGTCGTACACACAGATCGCGAATCCCAGGCTCAGTTCGCGATGGAAATCACGCATTACCGCGCCGATCTGACGCTTCTGCAGCGGCAAAGGCAGCGGTTGGCCGAGTACGTGGCGCTCCATGCTGCTGATCACCACGGAAACGGGATGCCGCATCTGTTCCAGAATCTCCGCGCGCTGGCTCGGCTCAACTTCTAGCTGATTCAGTTCTTTCAGACCGTTGTACAACAAACGTGCGGTCGCGCCGCTATTGGCCATCGGCAGCGCATCGATCCACTGCTTGACCGCCTTCGCCGTGGTCGGGAAGGCATCGCGTCCAGGTCGCTCGCGCTTTGGGAGTATCGCTGCCAGCAGGTCGAACGCGCTTTCAGCCATCAGTGCACCTCCTTCGCCGGCGGTCGAAGCCGCAGGCCGCGGATGATAGCTCAGCGGCGGACGCAAACCGTCCATCGCGCCGGTCCATACGTGGGCGGGAAGGGCAATGTTAACGACGGCCTGCATCGGCGCGATTGCGCGGGCAGGGGGCCATACCTACACTTCACGCCTTGCATAGGCGATGGAGTCCTGATCGAAATGATCGAAATTGCGATTATCGGCTCCGGCCCTGGTGGTATCAGCGCCGCCGCACACGCCGCCGAACTCAAAATTCCGCACGTATTGCTCGAAGCTTCGCCGCAGTTGTCAAACACGATCTTTCGCTATCAGAAAGGCAAGCACGTCATGGCCGAGCCGGACGCCTTGCCGCTGCGTTCGCCCTTGCAGTTTCATGCCGGCAGTCGTGAATCCATTCTGGATGCCTGGGACGCGGGCGTGGCCTCGCTCGGCGTGAGCGTGCGTTTTGGTGCGGAGGTGAGTGCGATCAAGAAGGTTGATAACGGCTTTGAGATCAGCATCGGCCGCACCGATAAGATCCTGGCGAAGAATGTCATTCTCGGGATCGGCCTGCAGGGCAACATCCGGCGTCTGGGCGTGCCCGGTGATGATGCGCCCTTTGTGCAATACACGCTGGACGACCCAGATGAATATGAAGGCGAGACCATCATCGTGGTCGGCGCCGGTGACGCGGCCATTGAAAACGCGGTGTCGCTGTCGCACCAGAATCAGGTCATCGTGGTCAATCGGCGCGATGAATTTGCGCGCGCCAAAGAAGGCAATCTGCGCAATATCTTAAAGGCCATTGATGACGGCGTGATCGAGTGCTACTACGGCACCGCGCCGGAGCGCGTGGATAAATTATCGGTAGGCCGCAAACCCGGCCGATTGATCCTGAATACGCCCAAGGGCCGCGCGCAAGTACTGTGTGATCGCATCATTGGCCGTCTCGGCGCGAATCCACCGCGATCCTTTGTGGAGGCTTGCGGGGTCAAATTCCCGAATGACGATCCGTCTGCGGTGCCGGCGATCAGCGAACGCTACGAGAGCAATGTGCCCGGCCTGTATATCGTGGGCGCACTCGGCGGTTATCCGCTGATCAAGCAGGCGATGAATCAGGGCTATGAGGTGGTCGAGTACATTCTGGGCAAGAATGTCGAGCCGGCCGACGAGCCTTTGCTGCGCGCAAAGTTTGAGCGTATGCCGGGCTTCAAGACGGTTGCCAGCGCACTTGATCGTATGCAGAAATCGGTGCCATTGCTGGCGACCATAACGCCGCTGCAGTTACGCGAGTTCATGATCGATTCGGACATTCGTACACCCAAAAGCGGCGCGACTTTGTTCAAGCGTAACGACTACACCAATAGTTTCTACTGCATCGTTGCGGGACAGGTCGAGGTGCTGGTTGATGAGCAAAGCAATAAGCGTATCACCCTGAATCCGGGCGAATTCTTTGGTGAAATGAGCCTGATCTCTGGGCGCCGACGCGCGGCCACAGTGCTCGCCGGGAACGGCTGCGTGGTGCTCGAAACACCGCGCCGATCGATGCAGAAGCTGATCAATTCGGTCGATGCGGTAAAAAAAATCATCGACCGCGCCTTTATCGGTCGCGCCATTGCGCAGCGCTTCGGCGAGGAAGCGACGCCGGACCAGATTCGAGATGTTGTGGCAGGCGCAACATTGAAGCGCTTCAAGGCTGGTGAGACCCTTTTCCGCGAAGGCGATGAGGGCGACTGTGTGCATTTGGTGCGGGTCGGCTCGCTCACCATCTCGCGCAATATCAGCGGGCAGGAAGTGGTGTTGTCCTATGTGCCGGCCGGCAATTACGTCGGCGAAATGGCGATAGTTGGCGGCGGCAAGCGGTCGGCGACGGCCAAGGCGGCGATTGCCACCGAAACCATCCGCGTTGAGCGCGACGCGTTCCGCAAATTGCTGGCGCAGAACCCGATCTTGCGCGAGCGACTCGCAAAAGAAGTCAAGAAGCGCACCGCCGAAAACATCACCATGCAGGCTGCGGGTGCCAGTGGCGATGTGATTTCCTTCTTGATTGGGCAGGGCATCGGCGAGGCCACCGATGTCTTGCTGATTGACGAATCCTTATGCGTGCGCTGCGACAACTGCGAAAAAGCCTGCGCGGAAACGCATGGCGGCAATTCGCGGCTAGATCGCGAAGCGGGTCCCACCTTTGCCAATGTGCATGTGCCCACTTCTTGCCGTCATTGCGAGCATCCGCATTGCATGAAGGATTGCCCGCCGGACGCGATCCATCGCGCGCCAAATGGCGAAGTTTTCATCGCCGACAACTGCATCGGATGTGGCAACTGCGAGCGCAATTGCCCCTATGGCGTGATCCACATGGCAACCAAGCCCAAGTCCAAGCCCGGCTTGCTGCAATGGCTGATGCTGGGCGCGGGACCAGGTCCTGGGCAATCGCCCTATGATCCCGAGAATCACGAAAAGAAAGCGGTGAAGTGCGATATGTGCAAGGACATCAAAGGGGGTGCCGCTTGTGTACGCGCGTGCCCGACCGGTGCGGCCATTCGAATTTCGCCAGAGCAGTTGCCCCAATATGCATATGCGCGCAGTCCATGAGAATTTGTCGAGGAATCCCGCCGCGAGCGCTGGCGTTGGCCGGTCGTTGCGCTCGCAGTGCCAATGCATGGATGCGCGCGGCGAACACTGATCCCGCTCAGAAGCCCGCTTCGGCCAGCCAACCAGGCGTCCGCCATGCATGACTCCATTTTGAATTTCGGTCGCTATCGATATCTATGGGTATCGCTGCTGCTGTCCTTAGGCTCACTGACGGCCTACATCTGGCACGATCCTATCGGCGTGCCAAGTGGCGGGTCGTGGCTCGGTTACACACTCGGGACCATCGCTGCGTTGCTGATTCTTTGGCTGTTGTGGTTCGGCATACGCAAGCGTCGCTATCGCGGCGCCACGGGCACGCTGCGCGGTTGGCTGTCGGCGCATGTGTATCTCGGTACCAGTTTGATTTTGATCGCCTTTCTGCACGCGGGATTCCAGATCGGATGGAATATCCATACGCTGGCGCTGGTGTTGATGCTGCTGGTGATTTTCAGCGGTTTCTTCGGCGTTTACGCGTATCTGCGATTCCCAGAAATGATGACCCGCAATCGCGCCAACACCACGCGCAACGCGATGATTGCGGAGATTCGGGAGCTCGATCAGCAGGCACTGGTGCTCGCTGACAAAGTCGACACGAGCGTGCACGATGCGATTTTGAAATCGATTCAGGGCACACAGTTGGGCGGTGGCGCTTGGGCGCAATTGCGCGCGCGCGACGATTCCAGCGAAGCGCTGGTGCGCTTGAAGGAAGCGGTGCTCGCGAACAATCGTGCCGAGAATCCGAGCAATAGCGGTCAAACCATGGTGATGATGGTCGATTTTCTCGCGACGAAAGCCACCGACGCGCAGTCTGAGAATTTGCGCCGCGTGATCGACATCGTCTCGCGCAAGCGCGCGCTGGCAACGCGTGTGGCGCGCGATATCCAGCTCCAGGCGCTGATGGAGATCTGGTTGTACATCCATGTGCCGCTGTCACTAGGGCTTCTGGGCGCCTTGTCGGCGCACATCATTTCGGTGTTTTTTTACTGGTAGTGATGCTTGCAAGCCAAGCTTTCGACTAGCCTTTCCCTGCCTTCCGAAGCACCCGATCACGAGCATTGCCGGCCATGAAATGGTTTATCCGACGCGTCGTCAAAAAGGGTAAAGGATCGCTTTCTTACGAGGAAGAGATCCATTTTGGCGAAACACTGACCATTGGACGCGCAGCGAACCAAGCGATTTTCATCAATGATCTGCGTGCTGCGCTCGAACATGCGCTAGTCGTGGCCTTGGGCGACGGTCGCTTCCGGGTCGAATCGCTGGTTGAATCCGGCCTGCGTATCGACGGTCAGTTCGAACAGACCGCGATCGCCACCACCGGCAGTAGCATCGAGGTTGGCAACACGCGCATCACCATCGTCGAGCCACCAAAAGATTTTGAGGCGGCCGTCGAGGTGGCCTTGGTCGATAAGACTGAGGTTGCTTCACGTGAGCAAGCCGAGGCGCTGCCGCAGACGCTGGCTGAAGCCGGTTTGAGCAAGCGCCGACCGGCGTGGATTTTGCTCCTTCTGGCGTTGACCTTTGGCTTGATGATTCCTTTGCTGGCGCACTATGTGCCCACCTACCGCGCGCTGGTAAAAAACGTCCCCGGTGCGGGCCTTTCGACTTGGAACACGGGCCCCTTGGCTTCCGCGCATCACGCGTTGGCGAAAGACTGCCAAGCCTGTCATGGGTCTCCGTTTGCCGTGGTGCAAGACGATAAGTGTTTGGTTTGCCATGCTCAAACACCAGCGCATGCTGATCCCCAACAGTTCCCGCTATATGAACTGGCATCGGCGCGGTGCGCCCATTGCCATCGCGACCATAGTGGCGGTGAGGGCCTGGTACGCGCCGATCAGGAGCTCTGTTCGCACTGCCATAGCGATTTGACCGCGCGCGTAAAGGGCGAGACCAAGCTCGCCGACGTCGGTGATTTCGGTACCGCACACCCGCAGTTCCAGGTGCAGTTGCCGGCCTGGGATGCCCAAGGGAAGTTCGCGCCGACGCGCGTCAGCATGGATTCGACCGCAGTAGTCGAACGGTCTGGCATCAATTTCCCGCACGCGACGCATCTGCGCGAACGCGGCATCCAAGGGCCAGCCGGCTTGAGTCACTTGCAGTGCGCTGACTGCCATTCGCCGGAACCCGGTGGCGCTTTGATTGCACCGATCGACTTCGAGCAGCATTGCCAGAGTTGCCATACGCTTGGATTCGATTTGCGCATTCCTGACCGACAAGTACCGCACGGCAAGGTGGCAGAAGTGCAGTACATGCTCGACGAGTTTTACTCGAAGATCGCGCTCGAAGGCGGATACGACGACGTTCAAGCACCCGTTGTCGTGCGCCAACGGCGTCGCCCTGGACAGCCACAGATGAGTGCGCCGGAGCAGCGTGAGGCACTGATTTGGGCACGTGATAAATCGCGCCAGATCGGCGACTCGCTCTTCAATAGCCGAGCGTGCGGTGTTTGCCACACAGTCTCAAAGGATCCGGCAGCAGCCAATGGCGGCTGGATCGTTGCACCGGTGCGAGTGGCTGGGGCGTGGTATCCGAAATCGCGTTTTAGCCATGCCAAGCACACCACGATGGAATGTGCCGATTGTCACGATGCGGCCTTGTCTCTGAGCAGTGCGGACCTGCTCATTCCGGAGATCAGCAACTGCCGTCAGTGTCATGCCGGTGAAGCCTCAAAGGACCAACTTGGCAGTACCTGTATTTCCTGTCACGGCTTCCATCTGGCGCCATTCCCATTGCACCCCGGTGTCGCATCCGAGCCTGCAAGCGGCTTAACAGCGGTTGGGTCTGTATCGACGCCTGCAGCGAGTGCGAAAACTCCGTAGTCGATGATTGCAAACGCGTGGGCCACCGCCAGCGGCGTCGCCGGAGGTGTGACGTGTTCGACGCTTAAGGAAGTTCCGAACACGTCAGAATGCGTGCGGCAAATGGATGTGCCGCCAATTTAAATGGCGCAAGTCTTTGAAGATGAAGCGAAATAAAAATCACACTTTTCGTTGATCGTGTCCGAGAAGTCGAGGATGGAATTATTCAGACCTCTCAATGGCGCGTATCAACTGTGAAACGGATCGAAAATTAGCGTGAACACCCGTTATGATGGGGTTCAGCACGTCGTGACTATGGACGTCGTTAGTCGGAGGACGCTCAATGGCTTGGGGACGCTTGCACGGCGCAGCGTGGGGAATGACAGTCGCGCTACTGGCCGGCTGTGGTGGCGGAAGCGGGCCGAGTACCGTGGGCACGGCGCCACCGACCAATGCACCGGCTCAGGGCTGTATTGGTAGCTGCCAAACTGCTGATACGCGGCTGACTTTGGCCGACGTCAATACGGTGATCGCGCAAGCGGTGGCGGAGGCGCAAGCCAACGGCACACCGGCGACTATTTCGGTGGTCGATCGCGTCGGTAATGTCCTTGCCGTCTATCAGATGACAGGCGCCCGCGGCACCGTCACCATCACCTCCAACCGCGGTGTGGTCGGCGGCTTAGAAAATCTGATCGTGCCGTCTACCTTGGCGGCAATTGCCAAAGCAGTGACGGGCGCTTATCTATCCAGTGAAGGCAATGCTTTCACCACACGCACCGCTAGCCAGATCGTACAGCAGACCTTTAACCCAGGCGAAAGCAACGCGCCATCGGGGCCATTGTTTGGCGTGCAGTTCAGTCAATTGCCGTGTTCCGATCTGATGCAGCGCTTCACTGCGGGACAAGCGGCGGGCCTCGGGCCAAAGCGTTCGCCACTAGGTCTTTCGGCAGATCCGGGCGGCTTCCCCTTGTACAAAGATGGCGTGCCTGTCGGCGGAGTCGGCGTTGCCGCGGACGCCACTTACACACTAGATCCGCGCATTTTCGATCGTGATCGCGATCTCGATGAGTTAATTGCACTGGCCGGCACCTTCGGTTTCGGCGCGCCGGCGAATCGTCGGGCAGATGTGATCACCGTAGACGGCAAAACCTTCCGCTATTCAGATGTCGAGTATTCAGAACTGGCACGCGCGCCGGGCAACGCGCCAGCGCTGTCTGGCTTGCCGGCTACTGTCGGCGGATTCGTCAAGGTGCCCACCTACGCCGACGCACAAGCTCGCGAAGGCGTGGCCTTTGGGACGCCAGCGTCGGGCGTACGTCCGGCCAACGCCGATCTGGCAGATCTCGATGCCTTTATCTTGGTTGATGCCACCAATCAAAACCGATTCCCCGCGCGCAGCGGTCAGGAGAGTGTTTCGCCGCTCACCGCGGCGGAAGTTCAAATGATTCTGCGCGAGGCATTGAAGGTTGCGAACCGCGCGCGCGCGCAGATTCGTCAGCCATTTGGTACGCCTGCGCGAGTCACCGTGTCGATCGTCGATTCTCTAGGCAATACGCTGGCGGTGGCCCGTACGCGGGATGCTCCGCTTTTCGGCAGCGACGTGTCGTTGCAGAAAGCAAGATCGGCCGCGTTCTTCTCCAGTCCAAGAGCTGCGGGATTATTAACGGGATTGCCGAACGTCACCTATTTGAATGCCGCACTCGATGGGGCAGGGGTGCAGTTCCGCAGCGTCGGCGAAGCCTCTATCGCGGCGACGGTGCCGCGTGTACGCCAATTCCTGGGAATTCCGACAGCCTTAGCTGATGGTGGTATAGCCTTTACTGATCGAGCGATCGGCAACTTGGCGCGGCCCTTTTACCCGGACGGAATCATTACGGCGCCGCCGGGACCGTTGAGCAATGCTTTTAATGCCTGGAGCCCCTTTGCAGTGGGATTGCAACTGGACTTGGCCTACAGCCAACTGGCGTTGCACGTGGCTCATGTGCTGAATCAATTGGGACTTGCGCTGTTCTTGAATGGCGCGCCCTTGGCACCGGCGCCGACTGCGCAAGTCCCGGTGCCTCTGCCCGATATTGGATTCAATTGCACCGGCGTGCCCAGTCTAGCTAACGGATTGCAGATATTTCCGGGCAGCTCGCCAATCTATCGAGGCGATCGCTTGATCGGTGCGGTTGGCGTATCAGGTGATGGCATTGACCAGGACGATATGATCGGGTTTTTGGGTGTGCACAACGCAAGCCTTGCGCTGAATGGCAGCTTCAGCCATGCGCCCTTTTTGCGCCGCGCGGATCAGCTAAGTCCGCAGGGCGCGCGTCTGCGCTATGTGCAATGTCCGCAATCGCCATTCTTCGATTCCAACGAACAAAACGTGTGCGAGGGCAAATGACATGAGCTTTTGTCTAACCGCCACATTGGTGACGATACTCTGCCCGGGCGTCGATCTGCCCATCGAAACCATTGAGAGCGTCGGGCCGCTGATGGGAAGCAATTTACCTGCCTACCTGTACGATCCGGAAGAGTCCCGCGTCAAGCGGCGGCGTCCGGGGCATGCCGCGCCAGCATCGCGATTTCGAGACGACCAGAATCCGCAGAATAGTGAGCCGGCTTCTATCGATGCTGTGGGCGAGTTCATTCCACTGCCAGATCGCTGGCGCATCATGGAATCGCTTGGGTTCAAATACCCATGGTATGACCCATACAACCAGAACATCTGGAAGGGCGACAAGCCGATCCACGGCAGTGACTGGTTTTTGAGTTTACTGGCAGTATCCGACACGGTCATTGAGCCGCGGTCGATCCCAACGCCGGTCGGACCACAGGCGAGCAATGAGCCTGGCGCCGTCGATGTTTTTTCGGGGTTTGATCAAACCATTCTTTCGCAAACCGTGCTCGCGGGTCTGGTGTACTTCAAGGGCGATACCACCTTCAAGCCGCCTGCATACGAATATCGACTGACGCTGGCGCTGAACTACAACCGTGTAGATGTCGATGATGTGCGCGCGCTGACGATTGATCCGCGTAAGGGCAATACGCGTGATGACGGCTTTATCGCGGTTCAGGAAGTCTTTGCCGATATCCATCTGCGCGACGTGTCGCCGCGATATGACTTTGATGCAATCCGTTTCGGTATTCAGCCATTCTCAAGCGATTTCCGTGGCTTCTTGTTCCAGGATCTACAGTTTGGTGTGCGCTTATTCGGCAACCGCGACGATAACAAACGCCAGTATAATCTTGCGTGGTTCCGACGTGTCGAGAAAGACCTCAATTCTGGCCTGAACGATGTCGCGCGTGGCTTGCGTGATGACGATATTCTGATTGCGAATTACTACATTCAGGATCTTGGAATTCTGGGCTTTATGTCGCAACTGACGGTTGCCTATAATCGCAATCGTGAAACAGATTTCTTTTTCGACTCGAATGGATTTATTCAACGGCCTGCCTCGCTGGGCACTGAAATGCCGCGCGAGTACGATATCGGCTATTTGGGTTATAACGGCGATGGGCGCATTGGCAAACTCAATCTGACCGCGTCTGCTTACTATGCCTTCGGTCGTAATGACGGCACCTTCACTGGACGCGAAAGTGATGTCAGCGCCGGATTTTTCGCCGCCGAGCTATCGCAAGATTTTGATTGGATTCGCCCGCGCTTCTCGATTGCATACGCGAGCGGTGACGACGATCCCTTTGATGACGAAAGCCACGGCTATGATGCGATCTTCGAAAATCCCATTTTTGCCGGCTCCGATACCAACTACTGGATTCGTCAGAACGTCCCGTTAATCGGCGGCGGTGGCGTCACCTTGGCTTCGCGAAACGGCCTGCTGCCAAATTTACGGCCCTCCAAAGAGCAGGGTCAGTCGAATTTCGATAATCCGGGCATTCGTTTGATTGGCATGGGCGCAGATTTCGACTTCACGCCCGAGTCGCGCGTGTCTGTCAATTTAAATCACATGTGGTTCGATCAAACAGAAGTGCTTGAGGCCGCGCGTAACCAAGCGCCAATCAGCCGTGATATTGGCACGGATTTTTCCGTAGCTTGGATCTGGCGTCCATTCATGACGCAGAACCTTGTGGTGCGGCTATCCGGCGCAGCGCTTGATCCGGGGGACGGGCTTGCGGATCTATACGGCAACGACGACATTTTTTATACGGTACTGGGCAACATCATTCTGACCTATTGATTCGTCCGCGTTTCGCGTGCGGCTCTTGGCCAGTTTGTGTTGGTTACCTGATGGGTTCAAGCGAGTTCTCTATGAAATCTTTGCGCTTTTCCCCGAAGACTTTGCGGCCATTGTCGGCGTTAGCTTTGCTGCTGGTTGGCCTATTGAGTATCGGATCCCTATTCGCTGAAGAAGGCGAGAAGGCAGTTGAGCGCGAATATAAAATCGCGCCCTCAGCACCCCTGAATCAAACCTGGGATGCGGCGAATGCCAAAAGCGCAGGCTGTAAGACCTGCCACAATCCTATCGATGAACAAACCATGCACGCTTCAAGTGCGGTCGTGCTTGGGTGCACCGACTGCCACGGTGGCGACGCGCAAGTTAACGCGCCTGATGGCACGCCGCCGCACAGTGCGCCGGGTCACGGGAACTCTGATTCACCTAGTCACGGTCATGATTACGCACCGGATTACCGCGCGGCCATGGATGGTGCGCACGTGTTGCCACGTTTCCCAGCGACTTGGCACAGCCCCAGTTCTGCCAATCCAGAGCGCAGCTACACTTTGCTCAATAAGGAGGCGCCGGAGTTTGTACGTTTTATGAACCCTGGCGATTTGCGCATTGCTGAGGAATCCTGTGGCGCGTGTCATCAACCCATTATCGAGGCGGCCAAGCGCTCGATCATGGCCACCAGCGCGATGCTTTGGGGTGGCGCGTCTTATAACAACGGCATATTGAAGTACAAGCGCTATGTGCTCGGTGAGGCGTATACGCGCGACGGCAAGACTGCGACGGTCACCTCGCTAGAGCCGGTCACGCCAGCGATGCAAATCAAGGGGGCGTTATCGGGATTGGTGCCGCTGCCGAACTGGGAGGTTATTCCACCCGGAGATATCTTCCGCGTGTTCGAGCGCGGTGGACGCAATATCAATACCACCTTCCCCGAGACTGGGCTGCCAAACTCGCTAGGTCAAATTCAGCGTCTTGAAGAGCCCGGACGCCCGGATTTCCGTCAATCCAATCGTGGCCCAGGCACCGGCCAGCGCATAGCGGTGCCAGTCATCAATATCTTGAAATCACGTTTGAACGACCCGAATATGTGGTTCATGGGAACCAATGATCAGCCCGGCGATTTTCGAAATTCGGGCTGTACTGCGTGTCATGTGCCATATGCAAATGATCGCGACCCGCGCCACTCTGGTGATTACGCGTCGGCGGGTCACATGGGGATGAGTCAGCAATCGGATCCGACCATACCGAAAGACGAGCCAGGACATCCGCTGAAGCACGCTTTCACACGGTCGATTCCGACCAGCCAATGCATGATTTGCCATATGCATCAGCCCAATATGTTCATGAACACCTTCTTGGGCTACACCATGTGGGACTACGAATCGGACGCTGATTCAATGTGGCCGAAGGAACAACATTATCCTTCCCACGAGGAAATGCGCAAAACCTTGGATCGCAATCCGGAAGAGGCTGCCATCCGCGGCAAGTGGAAAGATCTGGATTTCGTCAAAGAAGTTTCAGCGCTCAATCCAACGCTGAAAGATACGCAGTTCGCTGATTATCATGGGCATGGCTGGAATTTCCGCGCAATCTTCAAACGTGATCGCAAGGGTAATCTGCTCGATGCCGAAGGCACGAAGGTAGCAGACGACGATCCAAAGAAGTTCGACAAAGCGGTGCACATGTCGAGTATCCATGTGGACGTGGGCATGCATTGCGTCGACTGCCATTTCTCGCAGGATATGCATGGCAATGGGCATGTCGTGGGCGAGGTTGCTGCTGGCGTTGAGATCCAGTGCAAGGATTGCCACGGAACACCGGACGCCTATCCGACGCTAATTACTTCCGGTCCAATGGCCAGCAAGCAGGGCCGGAATTTGGCGGATATGCGCAATCCTGACGGCAGCCGTCGCTTCGAATGGGTGGGTAGCGATCTGATCCAGCGCTCAACCATGAAGCCAGGACTCGAATGGAAAATGTCCTTGGTTAAGGATGTATCGAATCCGATCAGCCCTGCCTACAATGCAAAGGCGGATCGAGCGCACACCATGGGTAAGAACGTGGCCACGCTGGATTATGGCTCCGATTTGCCCATGGATCAGCGCGCGCATGGCGAGGACAAGATGCTGTGCTACTCCTGCCATACCAGTTGGACCACAAGCTGTGGCGGCTGCCACTTACCGATCCAGGCAAACTGGAAGACCGAACGCTTGCACTATGAAGGTGGGACAACGCGCAATTACGCAACCTACAACCCGCAGGTAGCGCGCGACGACGTGTTCATGCTGGGCAAGCACGGCGAGGTCAAGGACTACAAGATCGCGCCGATGCGCTCAAGCAGCGCTTTGATCTTGTCTTCGACAAACTCTAATCGTGAGCGCATTTATATCCAGCAGCCGCCCATTTCATCTGCCGGCTACAGCTCGCAGGCAATGGCGCCGCACTATCCGCATACTGAGCGACGTACCGAAACCAAGACCTGCACCGATTGCCATTTGTCCGCGGACGAGGACAACAACGCGATCATGGCGCAGCTCATGGGCCACGGTACGCGCTTCATGGATTTTCTGGGATTTAACGCGTGGGTCGGCGGTGACGGCGAGATCTCGGCAATCCGTGTCACTGAGTGGGAAGAACCGCAAGCAGTCATCGGTAGCTATCTGCATAAAAATGCATATCCGGATTGGTACCGCAAACATGAAGAGGGCGGTCGCAAGCTCACCGAGTCGTATGAGCATCAGTCTGGAAGCGCGCAGTGCATTCAGCTCCGTGGCGAGTATGTTTTTGTGGCTGAGGGCGATCGTGGCATGCGCGTTTACGATGCCGCGAGCATTGCCAACAAGGGCGTGAGCCAGCGCATCGTGTCGGCGCCATTCTCACCCTTGGGTCAGGACACCAATGTGCCCAGCGCGGACGCGACTTGCGTGGTGTTGCCGACGACGCAGCCAGTGCAACCCTCGCGCAACGAGGGTGACCAGATGCGCATAGACAATTTGGAGCAACCCTTCCACCCGATTTACAACTACGCATTCATCACGGATGCGAAGGAAGGACTGATTGTCGTCGACATCGACACTTTGCACGACGGCGAGCCGCGCAATAACTTTCTCAAGCGTGCCTTGACCTGGAATCAAGACGACATATTGACCGGCGTGCGCCATGTGGCGATTGCGGGCGATTGGTTTTATGCCGCTACGCCGAAGGGCATTGTCGTGTTGGATATGACGGATCCGCTGAAGCCGCGGCATGTACACACCGTCCCAATGGAAGACGCGCGCGCCAGTCAGCAGCAGTTTCGGTATCTATTCGTCACCACCGGTCGTGGTCTGGAAGTGGTCGACATTACGCACCCGGAGAAGGCATTCGGGGTGGTCGACGCGCTCATCCCGATTGCTGATGCGCACAAATTGCACGTGGCGAGAACCTATGCGTACGTGGCGGCAGGCGCGGAAGGTATCGTCATTGTCGATGTGACGCGGCCGACGCATCCGGCGGTGTATCAGCGATATACGGCGAATGGCGTGATCAACGACGCGCGCGACATCACGCTCGCATCGACCAATGCATCACTCTATGCCTATATCGCCGATGGCAAGAATGGATTGCGCGTAGTGCAGTTGACAGGCCCGGATATTCAGCCAAAGTTTTACGGCTACAGTCCAGACCCCATGCCTAGCCTGATCGCGAGCTACGCCACCGGTAAACCTGCGCTGGCGCTATCGCGTGCACTCGAGCGCGACCGGGCGGTGGATGAAACTGGCGGCCAGATTGCCGTACTTGGTCGTATCGGATCTCGGCCCTTGAATGGTGCCGAACAGCGCGCCTTTTACCTCGATGCAAACGGCAATCCGTGGACAGTCGAAGACAAGGTCGACGGTGCGCGCGGAATCGCAACACCGGCACTTAAATGGAAGCCGAATCACACCTTGAAACGGCAGCAAGATCCGCAGCGTCAGCCCCCAGGAAGTGCTGCGCCCACCCCGCCCACGGCGCGTAGCGCGCACTGAGATCTCGCAAAGCGCTCCGAATTGGAGCGCTTTGCGGCACGCGCGCGTACGCAAGCCAGGCCGCGCCATAAAGAGTTTGGACGCGTAGAGAAAAATCGGGTTGGGTGGATCAACTTCGGCGCAAGACGGCCCATTTTTGCTTGAAGACTGAACGCGGGGCCGCGAAAGATTGGCAAAGCTCCACATGTGTGGTGGCAGCATCTGCGTCAACTTTCGAACGATGGGATTGCCCATGACCTCCGCAGCTAGAAACCCCTCATCAGCCCCGAACAGTCGCCGACCACGCGTGGTCGTGATTGGTGGCGGCTTCGCCGGACTGTGGGCAGTGCGCGCGCTCTGCCGAAGCGCTGTCGACATCACACTGATTGATCGCTGCAACCATCATCTGTTTCAACCCCTGCTGTATCAGGTCGCAACGGCCGGCTTGTCGGCGCCCGCGATCGCAGCGCCCTTGCGGCATATCTTGCGCAAGCAAAAGAACGTGACCGTTTTAATGGCCGAAGTCACGCAGATCGACACGCACGCACGTCATTTGTCGACCGACAGCGGCGAGACGCACCGCTATGATTTTCTTGTGGTCGCGAGCGGCGCCACACACGCGTATTTTGGACATGATGACTGGGCTAAGTACGCGCCAGGTTTAAAAACCCTGGAAGACGCCATGCAGATCCGCGCTCACGTCCTTGGCGCATTTGAACAGGCGGAACGATGTACGGATCCGGCCGAGCGATCGGCGTGGCTGAACTTCGTGGTTGTGGGTGGCGGCCCGACGGGCGTGGAATTGGCCGGAACGCTGGCCGAGATTGCCAGGCACACCTTACACGACGAATTTCGCCGCGCCGAACCCAGCAAGGCGCGGGTGGTCTTGGTCGAGGGTGGTTCACGCGTGCTGTCGAACTTCGAAGAGAAGATGAGCGCGAAAGCCTTGACGCAACTCCAGCGTTTGGGGGTAGAAGTCAGACTGGGGACGCCGGTCGCGGCGATCGACGAGCGCGGCGTGATGATCGGTAGCGAACTGCTCGAGGCACGCACGGTGTTATGGGCTGCGGGCGTTGCCGCATCGCCACTCGGCAGATTGCTTGGCGCAGCGGTGGACCGAGCAGGGCGGGTGTTAGTCGAACCCGATTTGAGTCTGGCCAAGCACCCCGAAGTCTTTGTCGCGGGCGATTTGGCCAGTGTCAACGTGGGCGGGAAGCAAGTCCCGGGGATAGCGCCCGCAGCAAAGCAAATGGGTCGGCAAGTCGCGGCGTCTATCAAGGCGCGCTTAAAGGGCCAAGCGTCCCGAGCCTTTGTTTATCGGGACTTTGGCACTTTGGCAACCATCGGCCGCGCGGCCGCGGTGATGCAGATGGGGCCGCTAAGGCTTTCCGGGCGGCCCGCGTGGTGGATGTGGCTCGGGGCACACGTGTTCTTTCTGATTGGTTTTCGCAACCGCGTGATCGTGCTGATCGATTGGGCCTGGGCGTACTTCACCTACCAGCGTTACGCACGCATCATTTTTGGCACCTCACGCACACTGAAGGCGGGGAGTGGCAACTGAGCGAATTCCGCTTCGCTTTCGCTGGCATCTTCTCGACGAGGACACAGCATCTGAGGCACAGTTGCGCTTGCTTTCAACACCGTGAGGAGATTCAGATGATCGATCTACACGACCGCGAAACCGGCATCCTGATTTGCCCGATTGGCGAGCCAGATCTGGCAGTGCTGATGCAGGTTCTGGAAGAAGAAGACAGCGCAGATCAGGATTACTATCTCGATGGACCGACGCTTCAGTTGCTTAGCGATGCCGGGTTCAGCAAAGATGTTTTGCGCACTATCGGTGCGGCCATGGGCGAACGCGAAGGCTTCGAGGTGGTTTGGAGTCGTCGTCAGGAATGAGCGGCACATTGAGTGTCGGGTATGTGATCGGGTTGTTGACAGTTGTGCTGTTGATTGCATCGCTGTATCTGAGCGCACGATTCCGATTGGAATGGCGCTTGGTTGACCGAGTCGCGGCGCACCCAAACTCCGCGGTGTTTCCGATCGAGATAGATGCCGACAGCGCAATCCACCGCGCCGCGTTAGCAAGGCTGCAGGCTGCCGCGGTGTTGCGGATAAATCCTTCCGAGGCACTGGTGCTAGAGGTTGATCGCGGTGCCCGGCGCGCTCGTCAGCAGCGGCGTTGGCTGGGCTTTTCATGGTGCCTGACCTTGCTTTGTGCCGTTGTGGCGATCCTTGGCGCGCTTTGAACTTTGTCGACAGTTCGTGAGGTCACGCTGTGCATTGGTTGAGTGGCTTGCGGCAGCGTCATCGCAGGATTTTTCGGCAGCGAAGCTCCGCTTAATTCTCACTTCGAGCACACGAATTCACTGATCGAACACGCTACCCTAATGATCACTTCCCCAATCCCTGCTTACACGAGCCCATGATGCTTCGAGAATTGATGCTTGCGATGACGGCGATTGCTCTCGGGCTCGGATCCGCCCACGCCAGTGCGCTTGGCGGCCCATCGGAGTGCACCGATATTTCCTCGGTGCAACCGTTTACGCAGTTTAACTACGAAAAGCAGTTCCAGGCCATATGGGATACCGTTGTCGATCCAAAAGATCCCGAAGCGGGTTTGTGCACCAGTTGCCATCCGAGCAACATCGGAGCTGGCGGATTGGGTCTCGGCGCCGGGTTTAGTCATCAGAACTTAGTCGGCATAGCCAGCGCGCAGGATCCTTCGCTGACACGCGTGATTCCCGGGAACGCCTTCGGCAGCCTGCTATTTCGAAAGGTCAACTGCGACACACCAGGCATCGGCTTTCGTATGCCGCCCGGCAGCCCTCTGTCACTTACCCAGCAGGCCTTTATCTACTACTGGATCAACGCCGGGGCGCCGTTGTCTCGGCTGGGATTTGAGGATCGATAGACACCCAGCAGGATTTGCGCGGGCCCAGATGATGTGAAGACTCGATGTATATGCCGATCGAAGCCAATCCGTTCACGCCTATACTTCAGATCATGTCCCACTCCACGACGCGAACTCGATGGCGACCAGCCCAGCACGTGGCTCCCGCATCCGCCGATGGGCACGCATTGGATTGGTCTGCGGACTGTTTTGCTGCGGTGTAGCCACAGCCGCGCAAGGATCGACGAGTCTCGTGCTCGGACGGGTCAGTGATGATCCTAAATCGCATTACGAACGTCTGAAACCGCTGTTGGACTATGTGGTCCCGCACCTCAAAGACCTTGGCGTAACTGAGGGCAAGGTGCTGATGGCGCGCGATGCGCAGCAGATGGTCAGCTATCTGCGCCAGGGTAAAGTGGATTGGATCACGGAAACGGCTGGCGCGGCTTTGGTGTTTGAGGAACGCGCGCACGCGCGAATTTTTCTGCGAGCGCGCCGTGGGGGTTTGTTCAACTACCACACGGTGTTTTTCGCCCGCAAAGACCACGCAATTCACCGGATTGAGGATCTGCGCGGACGTTCGCTCGGCTTACAACATCCCAGTTCTACCAGTGCCTATTGGGTCCCCGCCATCATTCTGTTGGACGCCGGTCTATCGCTTGCGATTCAAGCGTCGCCGCTCGAGCGCCCGCCGCAGGATTTCGTCGGCTACGCCTTCGCACGCTCCGAAGGCAATTTGGTGACTTGGGTGGAGAAGGGCCTGGTCGACGCTGCCGCGTTCAGTAATCAGGATTGGGATGAGTTGGTCCAAAGCGCGCCGGTCCTGGCCGAGCAGCTCGACGTTTTTCACCAGAGCCGGGATTTTCCGCGCGCGGTAGAGCTGATGCGCTCGGGTCTCGATTCGCGTATTCAGGCGCGTATCGAAGAAGTGCTGCTCGCCGCGCATGAAGATCCGGAGGCCGCCGCGGCATTGCGCGCATATTCGAACACCGAGCGCTTTGATGCCATCGACACGAAGACCTCGGAAATGTTGCGTGATCTGCGTGTGGGCGTGCGCCGCGTGCGCGCGGAGATCGAATGATCCGCATCGGACTGCGCGCCAAGTTCGTTCTGAGCCTGCTCGCGACCACTCTGGTGTTTCTGGGTGTGGTCGCGTTCGCGTCGTCAACCACGACTTCGGCGCTCGATGGTGTATTGCGTCAGAGTGAGAGCGGATCTCGCGATCAGGCGCGTGCGGCGCTGGCCGATCGCGGTAGTCAACTTGCCAACTATCTGTCGATCGCACTGACCAATCCGGTCTACTATTTTGATTTGCTCACGGTGCGCGAAGCGGCGCGCTCAGCACTCTCTCAGCCGGATGTGATCTATGTCCTCGTGTTTGACGCGCAGGGGCGCGTGATTCATGACGGTTCGCGTGATATTCCGCGCTTTGGTCAAGTAATGGAGGATCCGCTAGCCGCCCAATCCATCTCCGCGCGTGCGCCCTTGCTGCAATGGGGTGTTGATCGTCTGGACGCGAGTGCGCCAATGGCAATTGGCGATCTAAACCTAGGTGGCGTGCGCGTCGGCTTGTCGCTGGCGCGAATGGAGAGTGCGGTTGCCATCGAGAGCGCCAATGCGCGTGCGCGCTTGCAGCAAAGTTTTGATGAACCAGCGCGCGTCATTGGCATTGGCTTTTTAATTCTTCTGTTATGGATCGGTATTGCCGGATGGTTAGTGGCGCGCGGTCTGGTCCGGCCCATTCGGGATCTAGCGGTCAACGCGCGCCAGATTGAATCAGGCAAGTTCGAGGTTCAGGTCGACAGTCGGCGTGGCGATGAACTTGGAGAATTGATTCGGGCGTTCTCACGCATGAGCGAGTCGGTCGTCCGACACGATCAAGACATCCGTAAGCTCGCGTATCAGGACAGCCTGACTAGCTTGCCGAATCGACTGATGTTTCGGGAGTTACTTGACGACAGTATCAGCGGCGCACGCGCGCAGGGCATGGGTCTGGCACTGCTATTTATCGATTTGGACGACTTCAAGCGTATCAATGACACCTTGGGTCATGATGTTGGCGACGCAGTGCTCATCGAGTTCGCCTATCGGCTACGGCTGGGCTTGCAAGACTTCGATAAGCAGCCCGCGCCCGCGCTGGCCCGACTGGGCGGCGATGAGTTCGTTGCCTTGGTGTCGGGCAGTGACCCACGGCAGTTGGGTGAGAGGGCTGCGCTGGCGTTGTTGAAAGCACTGCATCACCCATTCTTAGCAGAGGGCAAGACCTTGCACGTGGGTGCAAGCATTGGCATTACTGTCTTCCCGGACGATGCGCTGAGTAGCAAACTGTTGCTTAAACACGGCGATCTGGCGATGTATCAGGCCAAGCAGCAGGGCAAGAATTGCTATCGCTTCTTTGCAGGGCACCTCACAGAAATCGCGGACGAGAAACTTGCGCTGGAAAACGATTTGCGCGAAGCGATGTCGCTTGAGGCGCTCAATCTCGCGTATCAGCCCATACATGACATGCGCAACGGCGCTTTGATCGGCGCCGAGGCTCTTCTACGTTGGTGCCATCCCACGCGCGGGACGGTTCCACCTTCAATATTTGTACCGATCGCGGAGTCCTGCGGGTTGATCGATCAACTCGGTGAATGGGTGCTTGATCGTGCCTGTCGCGATGCAGTCGAGTGGCAACGGCAAATGCCGGACTTGTCTGTTGCGGTGAATCTTTCGGCACGTCAGTTGCAACGTGAGGACTTGCCGCAGCGCGTGCTGGCTGCACTTACGCGTCGCGGTTTGCCGCCTGAGAAGTTGCATCTTGAGCTGACCGAATCGTGTTTGTTGCACGACGAGAAACAAGCCTTTGCTGCGCTGGCGGGCCTGCGGGCGACTGGTGTGCGGGTGTGGTTGGATGACTTCGGAACGGGTTTCTCCGGATTAAGCCATTTGCGCAGTGCGCGCGTTGATGGCGTCAAGATTGATCGCAGTTTCATCACTGACATCTTGACTGACCCGGAGGATTTGGCACTGGCCAGCGCGATCATTGCGATGGCGCACTCGTTAGGCATGCAGGTGATCGCTGAAGGTATCGAGAGTGAAGCGCAATACGCATTGATGCGCGCGCGCGGGTGCGATCTGGCCCAGGGTTTCTGGATGAGTGCCGCGCTGCCGCCGGAGCAGTTGTACGCTTACGCGGCCAAGTCACCCACACTCAGAACCCACAGCGAAACGGGCTGATACGGTCAGCTTTCACAGCGCCGCGCCACACTGGAGTCACCGATGGGACGACTTGCATTGATCGTGTTGGCCGGATTCTTGACGTTCCTGCCGGCATCAGTGCAAGTTTGATTGCGCGCGACCAAGCGGATTTCGACCGAGTGACGATAGGTTCAACATTTCGATACCTACACATGACCTATCCTCGGCGTATTCAATCCGCGAAGGCGATGGCAATGCGAGTCTTGGTGATGGCCCTAACTTTGGTCGGCATATCCTCCGCAAATGCAATCACGCCGGCCGAAATTCCCATTGAGGATTTCTGGAGGCAAGCGGAGTTTGTAAACATCCAGATATCGCCCGACGGCAAGCATCTCGCCGCGATCGTGCCCGAAGACAAGACGCGCGCACTGGTCGTACTGCGGCGTTCGGATCGCAAGGTGACCGGTGTCGCGCGCTTCACCGATAAGCGCCAAGTGGCGCAATTCGCGTGGGTGTCACCGCAACGGCTGGTGTTTACCATGTCCGACCGCAACGGACGATTGGAAAGTCCGCAGCCGCGCGGCGAGCTTCTGTTCATGGATTTCGATGGCAGTGAAACGGCCGCGTACGGTGGTCAGGCGCGCGCGTCAGCATTAACCAATTCGCTGCGCGACAATGACGACTACATCATCACGACCGACTATTTGCCCAGCCAGCGCGGTGAGGGCGGTGATCAAGTGCTTAGCAAGGTCAACACCAAAACCGGCAAATCTCGGCTAGTGGCAAGTTCGCCGGTGCGTAGTTCCTATTTCTTGGTGACTGCAGATGGCGAGCCGCGCGTGGCATCTGGCCAGAATAATTTCGAGGCGGGAGAAGTCTGGTACCGCGATGGCGATAACGATTGGCGCAAGATCTTCTCGCAGAAGGACTCCGGTCGTGAGATGAGGCCTTGGGTGATGGACAGCGATGGTGAGCATTTCTTCGCTCGTGTGTCCGAAAAGAGTGGTCCAAGTGCGCTCTATCGGGTCAATGGCGAAGGCAAGATGGTCCAGGTCTTGCGTGACGCGTCGACGGACCCGACCGACTACCAGATGTCGTTGGATGGCAAGGATCTGATCGCGGTGACCTTCGGCGCTGGCCAGCCGCGGCGTGAGTACTTGAAGCCGTCGCATCCCGATGCGAGCCTGCTCAGCAGTCTTGAGAAGAGCTTTCCCGGCCAGTGGGTGCAATTGGTCAATGCCAGCAAGGACGGGAAGATGGTGGTGTTTACCGTCGCCAGCGACCGCAATTCTGGCGAGTTTTATGTCTACGACCGTAACGTTCGCAAGGCCACCTATCTTGCCAGCCAGCAGCAATGGTTGGATCCGGAACTCATGTCTGCCATGAAACCGGTCTCATTTGCGGCGCGCGATGGCAAGCTTTTGCACGGCTGGCTGACGCTTCCCAAAGGCGATGAAGGCAAGAATCTTCCGCTCATCGTCAATCCGCACGGTGGACCCTATGGCGTTTTTGATGCATGGGAGTTCAACGCGGAATTGCAACTCTTCGCCTCGCGCGGATACGCCGTGTTACAGCCGAATTTTCGCGGCTCCGGCGGTTATGGCGTCGAGTTTTTGGAATCGGGCTATCGCCAATGGGGCGGATTGATGCAGGACGATGTGACCGACGCTACGCGCTGGGCGATTGCGCAGGGTATCGCCGATCCCAAGCGTATCTGCATCATGGGTACCAGTTATGGGGCCTATGCGGCGCTGATGGGCGCCACCAAGGAACCCGATCTTTACCAGTGCGCCGTGGGCTTTCTGGGTGTCTACGACATGACCGCGATGTCATCGCGTGGGGATATGAGTGAGTCCGACACCGGCCAAGCTTTTCTAAAGCGAATCCTCGGCTCTGACAAGGGCGCTTTGAGTGCGGCGTCGCCATCGCAGCAGGCTGGGAAGATCAAAGCAGCAGTGTTTTTGGCTGCCGGAAAGGAGGACCGCCGCGCGCCACCTGTGCACACCGAGCGCATGTACGACGCGCTTAAGAGCGCAGGCAACACACCTGAGGCGAAGATCATTCAAGATGGCGAGGCGCACGGCTACTACGAGGTCAAGAATAATGTGAAGCTGTACACACAGATGTTGGCGTTCTTCGACCGTCACATTGGCGGCAAAGCGAAGAACTAGGGGAGCCTCTAGAGGCCTACTGCGCGGCCCGATTGCTGCGTTGCGCGGTGCTCCCCGGCCCACTAACAAGCTGGCTGGCGTTCAGCGGCTCGCAGCATGCTGCTCGAAAGCTGAGCCTCACCCTCATGTACCTCATGTACATTGCGGTTCCTGCGCGCCGTGCGCTTTGCACCCGAACAGCTCGCTACGGTGTCTAGGGCTTCCCTAGCCTTGCTGAAGTGCGCTTTTCCGCGTTCTCGATGACGCGACCGCTCCGCTTGACATAGATTGCCGACTCGTGACTAGTGGGCATTGTTTGAGTGAGGTTAGTATCGTATATCGCTATGGCTCACCACCTTATCTTTCCTTGATGGAGTATTTGATGCGTCGCTTTTTATGTTTAGCATTACTGCTGAATCTTGCGTCGGTTCCCGAGTCATTCGCTGCGCCGCAAGCTATTGGCGACTTCTGGAAGCATTCTGAATTCGAACAGATTCGAATATCTCCCGATGGCAAATATTTTGCGGCCACCGTGCCTGACGAGGAAACTCGGGCATTGGTGATTTTCACGCGCGAAGATCGACAAGTGACCGGCGTGGCGCGCTTTGCTGATAAGCGTCAAGTTGGCGCTTTTGCATGGGTGAATAGCGATCGCGTCGCGTTTACCATGAGCGAACGCCAAGGCTCACGCGAGCGGCCTGCACAGCGCGGCGAGTTGCTATTCATGCGTGCCGACGGAAAAGAAAAGGCGGCATACGCCGGCGGCAGTCGCGGTTCATTGCTGACGCGTACCCTAAGGGACGGTAGCGACTCAGTCGTGGTCACGGATTACTTGCCGAGTCAGAAGCGCGAACAATCCGACGTCGTGCTATATCGCGTCAACGCTAAAACTGCCAAGGGCAAAAAGCTCGCATTTTCCCCAGTTTCTGGCGCGCGCTTTATAGTCACGCGCGACGGCGAGCCAAAAGTCGCGGCGGGCGGACATGTTTATCGAGAAAGTGAAGTTCATTATTACGATACCGATAAAAAAACCTGGCGCCGTATCTTCGCTGAGAAGGAAGTTGGCGCCACGATGGAGCCGTGGGTCATGCATGGCGACAACCAGCGCTTTTATGCAGTAATGTCTGAAAAAACTGGCCCCAGCGGATTGTATTTAGTGGATGCCGACGGCGATCGGGAATTGGTGTTTCGCGACGAAATTGCCGATCCATTCCAGCCGATCATGTCACTGGACGGAAAAGATCTCATTGCCGTTGATTTTAACTCCACCATGCCGCGACGCGAATATCTGCTGCCAGACCACCCGGACGCAAAAATCTTAAAAAGTCTGGAAAAAAGTTTCCCGGACCAATGGGTCAGCTTCTCGAACGCTTCAGATGATGGTGATTTAATCGTAGTTACCGTGCGCAGTGATCGCAATCCCGGTGAATTCTTCCTCTACGATCGCAGCAAACGCAAAGCGCAATACCTCGCGAGTATTCGTCAATGGATGGATCCAGAGTCTATGGCGTTAATGAAACCTATTGAATACTTGGCGCGCGATGGCCGCAAGATTCATGGCTGGTTGACTTTGCCGCCGGGATCCGATGGCAAGAACGTGCCGCTGATTATCAACCCCCATGGTGGTCCCTACGGTCCTTATGATGATTGGGCTTACAATCCGGAGGTGCAATTATTTGCCTCGCGCGGTTTCGCAGTGTTGCAGCCGAATTTTCGCGGATCAGGCGGTTTTGGTCGCGAGTTTACTGAAAGCGGCTTCCGGCAGTGGGGTGGAAGCATGCAGGACGACGTCACCGATGCGACGCATTGGGCCATCAAGCAAGGCATTGCGGATGAGGATCGAATTTGTATTTACGGCGCGAGCTATGGTGCTTACGCTGCACTGATGGGTGTCGCCAAGGAGCCAGATCTGTACCAGTGTGCCATCGGCTTCGTCGGTGTTTATGACCTCTCGGTCATGTATAAGCGCGGCGATATTAGCGAGAGCAATTCGGGCGTGGATTATCTGGAAGACATTTTAGGAAAGGAATCTGGTGATTTGGCGGCGCGCTCACCGTCAACGCAGGTTGCCTCGATTAAGGTGCCGGTGATGATCGTGGCTGGTGGCGAGGATCGCCGCACGCCACCCGCACAGAGCAAGATTTTAGTAGCAGAGTTCGAGAAGGCCGGAAAATCCAATTTGGTCGAGGATTTCTATGTGGAAGCCGGGGAAGGTCACGGCTTTTATAAAGTTGAGAATAACGTCAAGTTGTATGGAAAATTTCTAGCCTTCTTCGAGAAGCATATCGGCGAAAAATCTGCGGCGTCGACTTCAGGTGGCGCGCGCTAAAATCTCAGCGTGAGATGGAAGTCCGGGTTCAGTGAATTCGAACCCGGATTTTTCGATGTTAACTAACTCTACCCAAAGTTCCCGAAAGCAGCGCGAGGCGCTTAAGGGGCAAGTACTTCAAAACTGTGTTTTAACGCGCAAGCGCGCGTAAGCGCTCAAACACATCCTCGATCTCACTGTGCACAAAGATGATTGCCAGATCGCCGGGTTGCAGACGCGCGTGCACCGTCTCCCACGCGTCGATATCGCCACCCACACGCAATACCCGATCGCCAGATAGGCCCGCGCTCTGCGCACCGGCTGCAAGCAGATCCGGAATCTCGCCCACGGCGCGCCCGCGCAGATATTTCGGCATGTCTTTGACCACCAATAAGGCAGGATGCTGCTCAGCGGCGAGCACGCCTAATGCCCGAATGGCCTCGTCTGAGCGGTCCCCGCCTTGGCCGATGGAAATCAACAGTCGTTGATGGGGTAGCCCATGGGCGGTGCCAAAGATGGCGGCAAGGCTTTGCGGGTTGTGGCCAAAATCTGCTAGCACAGTTGCGCCTGCGATCTGGAAAACGTTGCTGCGCCCAGGATTGTCATCGGGCGAGCGCCCGAAACTGCGCAACGCTCCACGAATGGCATTCAGTGGCAGCTTGAGCGAGCGTGCCGCGGCTGCTGCAGCGAGCGCATTGGCGACGTTATGCGCGGCGGCGCCGCCCCCCGGCATGCCGAGTTCGTCAGCCGCCAGCAGTGGTATGCGGCGTCGATCGTCCTCCAGGACCAGCATGCCATCGCGGACCGTGGCCAGACCGCGCACGCCGCCTGGGCAATGCATGTTTGAGCGTGCTGGTGGGTTGAGCGCAAACCAAAAGACCGCACGTTCTGCCTTGCGTGCTTGTTCGCGACACCATTCGTTGTCGAGATTGGTAATCAGGACACCATTCGGCTTCAGTGATTGCGCCACCAGAAATTTGACGCGAGCCAACTGCGTGCGGGTGTGAATCCCCATGTCGTGCATGTGGTCGTCGCCGATGTTGGTGACGATGGCGGCATCGGCAAAGCGCACGCCCAGACCGCGTCGAAGCATTCCGCCACGTGCAACTTCGAGCACAGCGAACTCCGTCCGCGGATGCCTGAGTACCATGCGTGTGCCGCCCGGACCAGAATAGTCGTCTCGATCGAGCACTTCGCCGCCGACGTTCACGGAATCGGTGCAGCAATATCCCGGGACCTTGCCGGCCAACTCGGCCATCCGCGCGAGCAGTCGTGTGGTCGTGGTCTTGCCGTTGGTGCCGGTGACCAGTGCAATCGGCAACCGATGGCGCTTCTCGCTCCAATTGATGCTGTCCGCATCGGGCGGTTCCGCCTGTGGCCAAGTCTGGGCCATGGCGCCTTCACCGACGCTTACATCGCCCTCTCCAAGCAAAATCTGGGCGCGCTCGCGTCCCGCACGGCGATACATCTGATCCAGGAGCGGGTTCGCTGCGCTGTCGCGTCGTCTCGAAAGCCGCGCCAGAATGCGTGATCGTCGCGGCACCTCATGCTCGATCAGTCCCGATAGCGCCAGCTCATAGGCCCATTCCGCCACATAGGTGGCAACCATGAGCTGATCCACGGGCGCCGTCAGGCCGAGGTGCAGGCTCGGCGCAAACCAGATCGTGTTCACGCGAGTTTCTGCCCAACCGAGGCCGATCGCCAGGCGCCGTGCTTCGCGGCGCCAGCGTGTCGCCAGATTCGTGGCGATTTCAGCCGGCGGCGAGGCTTCCATTATCGCGCCCGGAGCGTCCAACAGAATAGTGCGACCCGTGGCGCGGCGCGTGTCGACAAGATAGGGCAGTGCCATAGATTGAGATTGACTAGGTCCAGCGAAGCGAGTTGCGGCCATGCGCAGCGCCATGGCGCCGCGGGCGAATTGGAGTCGGCGGCTGAGCTTCGACGTCGTTGCTACGCCGAGCCTCAGCCGAATGGCTTTTAGTCTGAGTCTTCCGGCGCTAGAAATACGCCGCGCTCATCCTGACGAATTTCGCTGGTGGGAGATTCGGCGTAGTCCTCGAATCCCTTCAGCGAAGTCACCATCGAGCCTGGCGTGGTGGTGAGATTCGGCTTCTCGTGCGGAACCAGGATTTCCGGCTTGAAATAGATGATCTGCTTCCATGTACGCGGCACATTGTCGGCGAAGACGATCAGCAAATCGCCGAGTTTGGCGCGCTGCAAGCCAGTGAGCACCGCCTCTTGTTCGTCTTCGATGACTTCAATTTGCTCGGCAGGAACGCCGGCGGCGATCATATTGTCTCGCAGCATCGTCGGTACCTCATTACCGCGCCGGCCGCGTGTGTGGTCGTCGCGTTTGCAAATGTACATGTCAAAATGTCCCGCCGCTGCGCGCGCCAGTTCAGCCACATCTTCGTCGCGGCGGTCGCCGGGTGCAGCAATCACCACGATGCGCCGCCCCACGACATTGAGTTGATCGGTAAGCGTGACCATTGCGTTCACGCCATGCGCGTTGTGTGCGTAGTCCATGATCACCTTGAACGGATGCTCGTCGAAGACGTTAAGCCGACCGGGCGCCTGGAAAAAGCTGGTGGTAAAGGTGCGCAATCCGTGCTCGATATTCTCTCGGCTGATCTTCATTCCATACGCCATGGCCGCGGCAAACATGGCGTTCTGCACATTGTGCAGGGCACGTCCCTCGATGGTTGCCGGGATCAGATGGGTCCACATCAACGGCGAATGTGAGCCCTTATCGTAGAGCGTGATCATGTGACCATTCATTCCCTGCTCCAGCACCATGGCGCGGCCTCCCGCGCGAATGTGCTGTTGCACCAGCGCGTGACGCGGATTCATGGTCACATAGCAAACATGCTTGGCACGCGTGTATGCCGCCATGCGCAATACGCGGGGGTCGTCGGCATTGAGCACCGCCGTATCGTTGGCGATTTCAACCACGGTGCGCTTGACCTCAGCCAATTCATCAAGCGTGTCAATACCGCGCAAACCCAAATGATCGCTTTGCACATTGAGCACGCAGGCGACATCGCAATCGCGCACTGCCATGCCGCGTTTGAGCAGGCCGCCGCGTGCCGTTTCCAATACGGCCGCATCCACCGTCGGATCGCGTAGCACCATGCTGGCCGCGACCGGGCCCGTCATATCGCCCTTCACCGTCAGCTTGCCGTCGATATAGACGCCGTCGGTGCTAGTCAAGCCCACCGTGTGCCCGGCCATCTTAAGAATGTGCGCAAGCATGCGCGAGGTGGTCGTTTTACCATTGGTGCCGGTAATGCAGGCAATGGGAATGCGCGCAGGGGCGTTCGCCGGGAACAGCATATCCATGACCGCGCCGCCGACGTCGCGCGGCTTGCCCTCGGCCGGTGAGACATGCATACGGAAGCCCGGCGCTGCATTGATCTCGCAGATGCCGCCACCGTGGGTTTGATAGCTTTGAGAAATGTCATCCGTGAGGAAGTCAACGCCGCAGACATCGAGGCCAATGGCTTTGGCCGCACGCACCGCCATCGAACGGTTGTCGGGATGCACGATATCGGTCACGTCGACGGCGGTGCCACCCTGCGACAGATTGGCGGTGGAACGCAGATAGAAGACCTCATCTGCGGGCAACACCGTATCCAGCGTGTAGTTCTTCTTCGCCAGCAAATCGTCGGCCTGCTGATCCACCTGAATCTTCGTCAGCACTTTTTCGTGGCCGATGCCGCGCCGCGGATCGCTGTTGACGATGTCGATCAGCTCCTTGACCGTATGCGTGCCGTCACCAATGACGTGTGCAGGCACGCGCTTCGCGGCGGCAACCAACTCGCCGTTAATGACCAGCATGCGGTGATCAAAACCCGTGATGAAGCTCTCGATCACGACGGTCTTGCTGATTTTGCTGGCAATCTCGTAACCGTTGGCGACTTCCGCAGGAGTTTTGAGATTGATACACACGCCGCGACCATGATTGCCGTTATACGGCTTGACGACGACCGGAAAGCCGACGCGTTCGGCGACACGCAAGGCCTCGCGTTCGCTCGAAGCGGTCATTTGCTTCGGCACGGGGAGACCTAAATCTTCAAAGATCTTGTGCGCCATTTCTTTGTCGCACGAGAGTTCCACCGCGATATGCCGCGTTTCGCTGGTTATCGTGGCTTGAATACGACGTTGATATTTGCCGTGGCCCAGTTGCACCAAACTCTGATCATTCAAGCGCAGCCACGGAATCCCACGCATCTCGGCGGCCTTGACCAGCGATCCGGTACTGGGTCCAAGTTCGCGCTTTTGCGTGTAGCGGATAAACCAATCGCGTTCGCGCGCGAAATCGAAACCGCTATCGGGAAACTTTTTGCGCAGGTCTTCCGGTAGCAGCGAGTGAATCAAGCGCAGACCGAGGCGGCTCGCCTCCAGGCCCACATCTTTGTCCTGAATTTCGAAAACGACGTTGTACTGGCCCGGTGTCTTGGTCGAACGAGTCTTGCCGAAGCTGACGTCGTGTCCCGCTAAGTGCTGGATTTCCAATACGGCGTGCTCGAACACATGCCCGAGCCAAGTGCCTTCGCCTTCGCGCATACGGCGCAGAAAACCGCCTTCTTCGCCGTAGGAACACCCGTGATCGGCGAGCGACGGAATGGCCTTGACCAAGCCGTCGACGAAATCAGGACCTAAGCGTGCGGTCGACCACTCCTCCAGTTCCTCCAGATCGATGACATGCAAGATGCAGGGAAACTGGGCGAAACGATTCGGTCCACCGTACACATCGGTACTCAGAATTCGCATTGCAGGCTCCAACCAGGCACGTTGCCCCAAGGATGCCGGAAGGACGGGAAAAGGGAAGGGGGTTTGCGATGGTTTTGCACGATCAATGCATTTGCTTACGCTCACACAGCAACAAGATTAAAAGGTCAACGCAAAGACGCAAAGACGCGAAGTAGAGCCAGGAAAGGATGGCCAAGAAAGGATGGCCAAGAAAGGACTGCGCGTGCGAATTGTGGCAACGCTCGATGCGCTGACAGGCAGGGCTGCGACAAGATCGGCGGTTCAACGCAAAGACGCAAAGGCGCGAAGGAGATCGGAATTGAACTTTTTGGTCGTGCGCTTTGGTTGCTGGCGCGGCGCGGCGTCTTCAGCCGGCCACTTGTTGCCAGAGCGCATCGCGGACTGGGCCTGAGGACAATTCCTGAGCTCGTGCTACGAACTCGACACGCGGAATATTGTGCGCGCCTAGGCTCATGAGATGCTGGGTCTGCATCTGGCAGTCGATCAACTGCCAGTGGGCGTCTACAAGTGTTTGGCACAAATGCCACAGCGCGGCTTTAGAGGCGTCGCTGCGGTGGCTGAACATGGATTCCCCAAAAAACATTCGACCAATCGCCAATCCGTAGAGGCCGCCGACCAGGGTCTCGCCTTCCCAGACTTCCACGCTGTGCGCGATGCCCTCGCGATGCAGGCGGCAATAGGCACCTAGCATGGGGGTGACAATCCAGGTGCCGTGCTGGCCGTCGCGCGGCGTGCTGGCGCAGGCGTGGATTACGGCCAGGAATGCCTGATCGATGCTGATTCGCCAGCCGTTACGACGCACGCTTTGCTTGAGGCTGCGCTGCGCGCGAAAGTCTGCGGGGCGCAGCACCATGCGTGGATCGGGTGACCACCACATGATTGGATCGCCTTCTGAAAACCACGGAAAGATGCCGCGACGGTAGGCGGCGCAAATGCGCGCAGTCGACAAATCGCCGCCGATGGCGAGTAGTCCATTGGGGTTCTCACTGGCGCTTGAAATCTCCGGGAAATCTTCAGGCCGATCCACCGTAAGCACCGGCCATCGCGTGGACATGCGCGCGTTCAGGCCGGTAAGTCGAAGGCCAGGATCGAGGCATCATCGCTAGGCATGCTGCCGCCCGCGAACAATTCGAGCCCGGCCATGACTTGGGCGACATCGTTCTGCGGTTCGGTGCCGCGTCGCAGAATCTGGTCAAGCGCTTCCGGCGCGAAGGTAGCGCCGTGCGCGCCGCGAATCTCGGCAATGCCATCACTGTAGAGCACTAAGCGTTCGCCGATGCCCAGGGTCAATTCCTCGGCGTCAAAAATCGCGCCGCTGTCGATCCCGAGCGGAATCGCGCCACGACTGGTCAGCGCATCCGGACTGCCATCTGCGCGCATCAAGCGTCCGTGACCATGGCCGGCATCGACAAATCGAATGCGTCGCTCGCGCGAATCGACCACGCCTATCCACGCGGTCGCGAAACGACCACCACCGACGCGGCTCACATAGCGATTGCAGCGGCGAGCCGCGAGCGCGGGATCACCGGTTTGCAGTAACTCGGCATGCAAATAAGCCTGGACGCTGGCCATCAAGAATCCGGCGCCGACGCCAGCCCCGGCGACATCGCCCAGGACCACCGCGCAGCGATACTCGTCGATCGCGAAGACATCCACCAAGTCGCCAGCGACCAAGCGCCCCGGATGCACGTGAAACCCGTATCGCGTGCCCGCGAGCACACCGTTGGCCGGCGGCAAAATGCGTCGTTGCACTTCGCGCGCTTGTTCCAGATCGGCATGCAAGCGCTCCACGCGGCGTTCCATATCACGGCGCTCACCGTTGCCAAGCGTGAGCCCTGCGAGACGCGCGAGCGCATGCGCGAATTCGGCCGCATCGGCACGTTGGCGCGGATCGGGGCGATTCAGTTCCGCGATCAGAAAACCGCGAATTTCCTTGTCGACACGGAGCGCGACGGCCAGTACCGGGCGAACACCGTCGATCCCCGGCAGATGCACATCGGCTTGCACCACACTGCCCTGACGTGCGCTATCAAAAACTTCTGTCAGCCACGGTAGAGGATTCTGACCCTCGGGCAAGGTGACGCCAAGTTCCGGACCTTCCTCGGCATCCAGCCAGATCGTCGCGACGCGCGCACCCGAGCCGCGCTGCGCGAAATCAGCCAGTTGGCGCACAATGGTGGCCTCACTTTCGGCATTGACTGTGGTCGCGGCAAATTCCACCAGCAGTTCCAGACGTCGTTCCGCGGCCAGTACCGGCGCCGCAATATGGGTGACAGAGCCAAGCGAAACACTGTGGATACCGGTCGATTGCGCCACGTGCAAACTGTCTTCGCGACGGATGCGAAAACGCCAAGGGCCAATACGCACGCGATCGTGTTCGACCAAGGGCACGGGGCGGTTGGGATCGACCGCGTGATCGTTCACAAAAGTGCCAGCACGGCTACCAAGATCGCGTAAATACAATTGCCCGTCGCGACGTTCGATGGTGGCGTGGCGACGCGAAATACCGGCTTCCGCCAACACCCAGTCGCATTCCGGACTGCGTCCCAGATAGCGCGTCGCATCCAGTTTGATCTGCCGTGGCGACAGGCTTGGGCCGCTTAATGCTTCGAGTACGAGTTCATGCATGCCGCGCATTCTACGCAGGCAATGTCGACGTTCTGACGGCAAATCTCAGGCGGTGAGTTTGCGCCACACGCGAAATGTCCCGTTTAGGGATTCTTTGGCGTTCCTAAGTTTGCAGCGGGCCAACACAAGTGCCCGAATCGTGATTCAAACCGTCGTTCACCTTGGGAGAAGCTTGTGGAAATTCTGAATCTGATTTTGCTGATCGCGCTTGGCTTGCTGGGTATCGCTTCCTTTATCCGTAGCCGCAATCCGCATGCCGCCGGACCACTAGCACAGCTCGAATCGGTCGGTGGCTGGATCGGATTGGTGGGATTGGTTCTTGGGGTGGTGGCGATCGTGCGCTGGATTCTTGCAATCAATCTGCTTTCGGTGGCGCCGGTCACCATGATCATTGCCTTGGCGACCGCGCTGGTGATCACGGCACTGTCGCTGATCCTGGCGATGCCGATCTTGAAATCTCTGGTAGGCGCAAATCCGTTCACGCTGAAACTCGAAGCGCTGGCGGGTCAACTCGGCGCGTACAAAGTCATTCTCGGCGCCATCTGCCTGGGTCTGGCTGTGTACTCGATTGTGCTGATGGTCTGATCCATTCGCAATGAATTCATACTGGAAGTGCAGATGCGCACTTCCGGCAAATGCAATATCCGTGTATCTCAATCACCTGAACGCCTGCACGTTGCCCTAAAGTCCCGATAGAGGACACAAAAAAGGCGCCCTTTGGGCGCCTTTTTCTATGCAGCTAAGTTCAGGCTCATACGCGTTCTAAGATGCCCGCGAAGCCCATGCCGGTGCCAATACACATGGACACCATGCCGTACTTTTGCTGACGGCGGCGCAGGCCATGCACCAGGGTTGCAATGCGAATGGCTCCCGTGGCGCCCAGCGGATGACCGAGGGCAATGGCGCCGCCGAGCGGGTTGACTTTGGACGGGTCCAGTTCCGAATCGCGCATGACCGCCAAAGCCTGCGCGGCGAAAGCTTCGTTGAGTTCGATCCAGTCAAGGTCATTCTTGGAAATGCCGGTAACGCCAAGCACCTTCGGAATGGCTGCCTTCGGGCCGATGCCCATGATCTCCGGCGGAACGCCAGCGACTGCATAGCCAACCCAACGTGCCAGCGGGGTCAGGCCGAATTCCTTGATCGCCTTTTCGCTCGCGAGCAACACCGCGCCGGCGCCATCGCTCATCTGTGAGGAATTGCCAGCGGTGACACTGCCACCTTGCTTAAACACTGGGCGCAGTTTCGCCAGTGCCTCAACGGTGGTGTCTTGCCGCGGACCTTCGTCTTGGCTGACCGTGCGGCGATCCTCACGACGCGTGCGCCCGACCAGATCCGGATAATGGTCGTCGATTTCAAATGGCAGGATTTCGTCGTTGAATTCGCCGGCTTTGATCGCGGCGATAGCCTTTTGATGCGACTGATAGGAAAACTGATCCTGGTCCTCGCGGCTGATCTTCCATTGATCGGCAACATTCTCGGCCGTGATGCCCATGCCATACGCGATGGCGACGTTCTCGTCTTTAAAGATTGCCGGATTGAACGCCGGTCGCGAGCCCATCATTGGGATCATGCTCATGCTTTCAGTGCCGCCGGCGAGCATCAGATCGCTCTCGCCTAAGCGAATACGGTCAGCCGCCAGAGCCACCGCTTGCGAGCCGGATGAGCAGAAGCGGTTGATGGTCATCGCTGCAATCGTATGCGGCAGGTGCGCAAGCAACATGCCGATGCGCGCGATATTCATGCCTTGCTCCGCTTCGGGCATCGCGCAGCCGATGATCGCGTCATCGATGCGCTTCAGATCAATGCCGGGCGCAGCGGCGACGGCGCCGCGCAGCACGTGCGCCAGCAAATCGTCGGGGCGGGTATTGCGAAACATGCCTTTGGGTGCTTTTCCGACCGGCGATCGCACGGCGGAAACGATGTAGGCATCCTGGACTTGGCGAGTCATCTCGTCAGCTCTCCTGTTGCGCCGGGCTTTTCATAGCCCTGAGCGCTGGGTTCGGGTGGGGCAGCAGCGCGAATGCGCCGGCTGCCATCGCAGGCAGACATCAGTTCCGCAGCGGCTTTCCGGTTTTCATCGTGTGGGCAATGCGCGCCTGGGTCTTGGGCATCATCGCGAGCGCGACAAAATGCTTACGTTCCAGATTCAGCAGCCACTCCTCGTCGACCTCGGAGCCGCGCTCGATCGCGCCGCCGCACAAGGTGTCGGCGATGCGCACCGAGACTTCCAGATCGTGCTCGGAGATGAAGCCACCCGCCAACATATTGGTGAGCAAGGCGCGAATGGTGGCGGTGCCAACGTCGCCCGACACCCGGATCCCGCGCGCCGGCAACGGCGGACGCCAGCCGCTCTCACTCAGAGCGCGCGCTTCGTTCTTGGCGATGAAAAGCAACTCGTCCTTATTCATCACTACGATGTCGGAGGCACGCAGCAATTTGCTCTCGCGCGCTTCGTGGGCAGACGTCGCAACCTTGGCCATGGCGATGGTTTCGAAATAGGTTTGCACCTGTCCGAAGACGTCGCCGCCGATGGCATTTTGTGCGCAACGCAGGGCGATCTCTTTCAATCCGCCGCCCGCCGGCAGCAACCCCACGCCAGCTTCCACCAATCCGATATAGCTTTCCAAGGCGACCACGGTGCGCGCCGAGTGCATTTGGAATTCGCAGCCGCCGCCGAGCGTCAGGCCACGCACCGCTGCAACCACCGGCACCTGTGCGTATTTGATGCGCATGCTGGTCGCCTGGAACTTGGCGATCATCTGCTCGAACTCCTCCATCTTGCCCGCCGCCACGATGGGTAGCGCGTCGGACAGATCCGCACCCGCTGAGAACGGCTCGCGCGTTTGCCAGATGACCAATGCGCGGAAACCCTTTTCGGCTTCGTCGATGGCTTGGTTCAAGCCATTGATCACACCGGTGCCAATGGTGTTCATCTTGCTCTTGAAGCTGACGATGGCGATGTCGTCGCCCTGGTGCCAGCAACGGACAAAATCGGTTTCGAAGATGGTCTCGCCGCGCGAAAACACCTCGGTGTAGATCGCGTCTGGAAAATATTGGCGCTGATAGACCGGCAAACTGGACCGTGGGCGCAGCGTGTTGTCGGTCGGCGCATACGAGCCTTCAACGCCATGCACACCGGCGTCGCCGCGCTCAAGCACCCACGCCGGCAAGGGCGCATCACTCATGCTTTTGCCCGCGGCAATATCCTCGTTGATCCAGCCGGCGACCTGTGTCCATCCGGCCTGTTGCCAAATCTCGAACGGACCCTGATCCCAACCGTAGCCCCAGCGAATCGCCAGATCCACATCGCGCGCGTTGTCGGCGATGCTTTCGAGCTGGTAGGCGCAGTAGTGGAACAAATCGCGGAAGCAGGACCACATAAATTGCGCCTGCGGATCACTTGATGCACGCAGCGCGGCGAGTTTCGCACCCCAACCTTTCTGACGTAGCGCGCCTTCGGCATCGGCGCTAGCTTCAGCATTCGACGGCCGATAAGTCTGTGTCGCGATGTCAAGGACTTCGATGGTGTCGCCGGTCTTGCGGAAGAATCCAGCCTTGGTCTTTTGCCCAAGCGCGCCCTTTTCAATCAAGCCTTTCAGCCACGCCGGCGGCTTAAAATATCGGTGCCAGGGATCGGCGGGCAGCGTGTCATCCATGGTTTTGATCACATGGGCCATGGTGTCTAAGCCGACCACATCGGAGGTGCGGTAAGTGGCACTCTTTGGACGTCCGATCAACGGTCCTGTCAGCGCATCGACTTCATCGAACCCAAGGCCGAATTGCTGCGTGTGGTACATGGTCGCGGCAATCGAAAACACGCCGATGCGGTTGCCGATGAAGTTCGGTGTGTCCTTGGCACGCACCACGCCCTTGCCAAGTGTGCTGACGACAAAACTCTCCAGCCCGTCCAACACTTTTGGATCGGTGCTGACGGTCGGAATCAACTCCACCAAGTACATATAACGCGGTGGATTGAAGAAATGGATGCCGCAGAAACGCGGTCGCAAACTATCGGGCAGGGCCTCGGACAGCTTGGTGATCGATAGGCCAGAGGTGTTGCTGGCAATCACGGCCTGGTCATTGATAAAGGGTGCGATCTTGGCGTACAGCGAGAGCTTGATATCCATGCGCTCGGCGACGGCTTCAATGATCAGATCGCAGTCACGCAGTAATTCCAGATGATCGTCGTAGTTGGCCGGCGTAATTTCCGCGGGCACCGATTTGCTCGCGATCGGTGAGGGGCTCAGCTTGGCGAGACCGGCGATAGCCTTGTCTACCAGCGCATTGCGCGGGCCTTCTTTCGCGGGCAATTCAAACAGGACGGCCGGCACGCCGGCGTTAACCAGATGGGCGGCGATCTGCGCACCCATGACGCCAGCGCCAAGCACGGCCGCCTTACGGACCAACAGCTTATTCTCAGCCATGGTTTCCTCGGTGAGAGTGTGAGTGAAGGGACAATAGCGTGACGCGGCACTATACGCAGGCGTATGGGAGGCGGCAAACCTGAACGACTGCATGGCGGCAGGATGGATACGGGGAAGATCGGTGTAGCGGCGAGATGCCGAGAACTTTTAAAGTTTCGTCTTTGCGAGCCTTCTTAAGCACCGCTCAGGTATTCGACTGCATGCACCAAAGGTGAACCCCACGTGAGTTGTTGCATTGCGACAGCCGGTCTCCAAGGCTAGACTCCGCCGCATATTCGCCGCTCAAGTCCGCGATTCTGTTGGTCTTGCATGCTAAGCTCCCGATGTTTTTCGCATCGGATGCAGCGATCAGATCTCTTACTTTCAATCTGGAATGGAGTCCTAACCATGGCGCTCGAGCGCACGCTGTCGATCATCAAACCCGATGCAGTTGCCAAGAATGTGATCGGTCAAATTTACTCGCGCTTCGAAGGCGCCGGCCTCAAGATCATTGCGGCGCGCATGAAGCAGTTGTCGCAGCGCGAAGCCGAAGGTTTCTATGCGGTGCATAGTGCACGTCCGTTTTTTGCGGACTTGGTCAAGTTCATGGTTTCTGGACCGGTGATAATCCAAGTGCTTGAAGGTGATAACGCAATCGCCACGCATCGCGATCTGATGGGTGCTACGGATCCTAAGAAAGCGGCAGCGGGCACCATCCGCGCCGATTTCGCTGATTCCATCGATGCCAATGCCGTGCACGGCTCTGATGCGGTGGAAACTGCCGCTAACGAGATCGCGTATTTTTTCGCCAGCAGCGAGCTCTGCGCGCGCTGAATGAGAGTGTCGGAGCCGCAAGTGGTTGAGTCCGCGCCATTGATGAATCTGCTCAACTTTGATCGGGTGGGGCTCGAAGCTTTCTTCGAGTCGCTCGGCGAGAAGCGCTTCCGTGCCCATCAGTTGCTAAAATGGGTTTATCACCATGGTGTGACTGACTTTGCGGCGATGACCGATTTTGGTATTCGTCTGCGCACCAAGCTTGAGGCATGTGCCGAAGTCCGCGCGCCCAAGGTATTGATGCAGAAGGTTTCTGCCGACGGTACTACCAAGTGGTTGATTGGTTTGCCCGGCGGTAACGCCATTGAGACGGTGTACATCCCAGAGCCCACGCGAGGCACTTTATGCGTGTCCTCGCAGATCGGCTGCGCCTTGAATTGCACCTTCTGCTCGACCGGCGCACAGGGCTTTAATCGCAATCTCTCCACGGCCGAAATCATCGGTCAAGTGTGGATAGCGGCGCAGGCGCTTGGTCACAACGCCAAGGACAATCGTCGTTTGACCAACGTAGTGATGATGGGCATGGGTGAGCCGCTGCTGAATTTCGACGCGGTGGTCCCGGCGATGAATCTGATGCGCGATGATTTCGCATTCGGATTGGCCAACAAGCGTGTGACCTTAAGCACGGCTGGCATGGTCCCCGGCATCGACAAGCTCTCTCTGGTTTGCGATGTGAGTTTGGCGGTCAGCCTGCATGCGCCAAATGACGCATTGCGCAGCGAGCTGGTACCGCTGAACAAGAAGTACCCGATCGCGCAACTCATGGCGGCATGCCAACGTTATCTGCAAACGCGTCCGCGTGCAGCCATCACCTTCGAATACACCTTGATGAAGGGCGTAAACGATCATCCCGAGCACGCACGCCAGTTGGTGAAGTTGTTGCGCAAGCTGCCGAGCAAGCTCAACCTGATTCCGTTCAATCCGTTTCCCGGCACGCAATACGAGCGCTCCGACGAAGAAGCCATTCGCCGCTTTCAGACGATGGTGATGGATGCCGGGTTGATCGCGACAGTGCGGCGTACACGCGGCGACGATATCGATGCCGCGTGTGGCCAGTTGGTCGGCAATGTTCAGGATCGCACTCGTCGTAGCGGTAGCATTCGAGCAGCACGCGCACTGGCCGACGAGGTTCATGCATGATTAGTCGCATCGCTATGCTTGCTTTGTTGGCCGCGGCAGCCGCACTCAGTGCCTGCGGTGGCGCCGGTTCCGGTCGGTTTCTCGGGCAAAATTCCGAGAAAACCAAGAAAGCAGCCGAACTCCAAGTGCAAATGGCGCAGGAGTACTTGAAGAAGAATGAGCTGGAGATCGCGCGCGACAAACTTATTCGCGCGCTGGAGCTCGATCCTTATTCGGCACAGGCACACACGATGTCGGGTTTCTTAAACGAAACCATTCAGGACTTGGTGGTTGCAGAATTACACTACCGGCGTGCAGTCGAACTTGCGCCGAAAGATGGTGGCATGAACAACAACTTCGGCAGTTTTTTATGTCGTCGTCAGCGTTACGACGAGGCCGACGTGATGTTCCGTCGGGCCATTGCAGATCCTTATTACAAGACCAAGGAAGCCGCGCTGACCAATGCCGGCGTGTGCGCCAGAGATGCGGGTCAAATTGAGCAGGCTGAGATTTATCTGCGGCAGTCTCTAGATTTCAAGCCAGACTACGCGCCCGCACTGTATCCGATGGCGTCTGTGATGCATACGCGCGGCGACAATTTGCGCGCACGGGCTTTTCTACAACGTTTTGAGGCATTGCATCCGGTTTCGGCCGAGTCTTTGCTACTCGCGATGAAGATCGAACAGGCGCTCGGCGACACCGCTAGTGCCGAAGACTATCGACGGCGTCTGTCGAACTCGTTTCCGCGTTCGGCAGAAGCGCAATCTGTGGAGGCTCAGGAGTGATGCAGGACCAAGCGAATATCGCGCAGCGGGACCAGCGCGACGGGAGCATCGACATGTTCGAGCTCGGGAATCGGCTGGCGGCTGCGCGTGTAGCGATGGATTTGGGTGTCGACGAAGTCGCTCAACGGCTACATCTACCGACGGCAACCATTACTGATTTGGAAAGTGGACAAATCGCACGTATTGGTACGCCGGTTTATCTGAAAGGTTTCTTGCGTAGCTATTTGCGCTTGATGGCCCTGCCTGAGGTCTGGGCGGAGCAAGCGCTTGCAACCAGTGGCGCCGGCACGGCGCCCGCGGTGCGCCCCGCAGCGGGTGCTGTTGCACGGCGCGTGTCTTGGCTTGATCGCTACAAATGGGCCACGAGCTATGTGGTCGGAACCGCGCTCGCGCTGACAGCGGTTCATTGGCTAGTGAGCAATACGCCGCAATTGGGCTTACCCGACTCCACACAAGCGCCGTCTTTTTCCGGTGACCAAGCGCCGCCCGCTTCGGTATCACAGCCGATATCTGCCACGCAGCCGAATATTGCCCCGGTTGGACCAATGACGACACCGCTGTTGGCGGATGAAACACAATCTGCTGAAGCCAACAATAATAATCGTGAACTTCCCCCGATGTTGGCGTCGTTGAGTCCCTTTCGCGTGAGTTCGCCCTCCGGTGATGATGACAGCGCACCACTGCAACTGGAGTTTGACCAAGACAGTTGGGTGGATGTGCGCGACCAAGCTGACGCGAAGCTGGCCTATTCGGTCATTCGCGCGGGCGAACAGCGATCCTTCGACAGCGGTGAATCATTCACGGTCAATATCGGAAATGTTGGCGGCGTGCGCGTGGTAATCGCTGGTGACGCACTCGACCTTGCGCCCTTCACCAAGGGTAATGTTGCCAAATTCAGTTTGACCCGTGTCGACGGCCGTTGGGTTGCTCGCGCCCGATCGGCTGAGACAGCGAGCACTCGCGACGAAGGCTGAGCCGCCGATTTTCGGGCAAGGCTTGCTCGCCACACATTCCTGTAGACCACTTTTCTAGGATTTGAAACACGATGGCCGACGACATCATTGACGCCCACGAGCAAAGCGAAGAAGCGCGCAAGTGGTTGCAGCAAAACGGCAGCTCGATTGTGGTTGGCATCCTGCTTGGCTTAGCGGCGTTGCTTGGCTGGCAGCGATGGGAGCAATCCAGTGTCAACCATCGCGCCGAGGCGATGATCAAGTTTGAGGATTTGCAAGCCGCGGTCGACAAAAACGATGACGAACTCGCCGGCAAATTGGTAGAAGATTTACGCAAGAATTTTGGTGAAACCCCGCACGCGGCACTCGCGTCCTTGGAGCACGCCGAAAGTCTGGTAAAGGCCGGAAAGCTGGAAGAAGCCGAAGCGATGGTGAAGTTCGCTGTCGATAAGGGCGTTCCGGAAAGTGTGCAAAGCGTTGCGCGTTTGCGACTCGCCCGTTTAATGCTGGCGCGCGGACAATCGCAACCGGCTCTTGATGTGCTGAAAAATGTGAAAATCGAGGGCTTCGAGGCGCAAACCGATGGTCTGCGTGGTGATGCGCTGATGGCGCTCGGCAAACCAGACGAAGCGCGCAAAGCTTATGATTTGGCGCTGGCAGCGACCGATGTGGCCGCGACCTCGCGTCGTATGCTCGAAATCAAGCGCGACGATCTGGCCGCGGGCACCGCGCCAGCGGCCGCCGTGGGCAGCTTGCCAGCGGCGGCTGATCCGGCGCCACCTGCAGTGGAAGCTGAGAAGCCGGCGGAGCAGGATTCGTGAGTGGCGCCTCGTGGAAGGGATTTGCATGGCGCGTGGACTTGCGCCGATCTGCCATTGTTGCCGCGTTGGCGCTCGTTTTGGCGGCCTGCGCGAGCGACAGTGCGAAGAAGGAAAATATTGAGCCGCCGACTTCGCTGCTTGATTTGACGCCGACGTTAACCGTGCAGCGCCTGTGGTCCGCGAGCGTGGGGGATGGCAACGGCTTGACCGGCGCGGGTTTGGTGCCGGCTGTCGCGGCAGGTCGCGTGTTCGCAGCGGATATTGATGGCGAAATCCACGCTTATGATGCCGCCAGCGGTCGTCGCTTGTGGTCCAAAGAAGTGGAGTCTTTCAGCGGCGGTCCGGGCGCAAGTGCCAGCTTGGTCGTGGCCGGCACGATCGATGGCAAAGCAATTGGTTTTGACGCAGAAACGGGTGAGGAGCGCTGGCGCGCTCGGGTGTCATCTGAAGTGATTACACCGCCGGTGCTGCAAGACGATTACGTCATCGTCGTCGCCAATGATGGCCGTACGCACGCGCTCGACGCGGCTGACGGGCGCCAAAGATGGGCTGTTGATCGCGGCGTGCCATTGCTGAGCTTGCGCGGCAATTCGGCGCCGATCGTGGCCGATAGCCGCGTCTATGTTGCAGCGGCCAATGGCAAAGTCAGTGCGCTCGGTTTGACTGACGGACGCCAACTTTGGGAAACCAGTATAGGCGTGGCCGAGGGCCGCACAGATCTGGAGCGCATGTCGGATCTCGACGGAAAAATGGCTTTCCTAAACGGCGATCTATTCGTTGCCGGTTATGAATCGGGCGCGCAATCGCTTACGGGCGATGCAGGCCGCACGCTGTGGACGCGCAAGATGTCCTCGGTCGCGGGTCTGGCAGCAGGTCGCGAAGCGGTGTTTGTCTCGGCCACAGATGGCACGCTGTGGGCACTGGATCGCCGCACCGGTGGGTCTTTGTGGATGATTGAGACGCTGAAGTACCGCATGTTGTCAGCGCCCGTACTGATGGGCGATTACGTGGTGGTCGGCGATTTGGAAGGCTATCTCCACTGGTTCTCGCGCGCTGAAGGCACGCCGGCGGCGCGCGAGAAGCTCGGCGACGAAGGCTTTGGTGGTGGTCTGGTGGTAGTCGACGACGTGCTCTACGTCCAAAACCGCGACGGTAGCCTCGGCGCTTTCCGCCAAACGCAATAAAATTCTGGCGGCGAGCCCTGGTTCGCCGCCTCGTTAACAACGCTCCAAGTGGCGCGACTACTCGAGTGCACCTAGGTGCAGCTCACCGCCGCGATCCCATTTCCCCGCTCAAGGGCATTCAAATATGTTGCCCGTCATTGCTTTGGTCGGTCGGCCAAATGTTGGTAAATCAACGCTTTACAACGCACTAACGCGCACGCGCGACGCGATCGTCACGGATATGCCGGGGGTCACGCGTGACCGCCTCTTTGGTATCTGTCGACGCGGCGAGCGCCCGATCATGGTCGTGGATACCGCGGGCCTGACTGACGGTGAGGACGCCCTCGCCAAAGGCATGGCGGCGCAATCCTGGCAAGCCATCGAAGAATCCGATCTGGTGTGCCTGATGGTCGATGGCCGCGACGGATTGAATGCTGACGATCGCGACATCTGCCACCGTATCCGCGTCACCGGCAAACCGATGCTGCTGGTGATCAACAAGTCGGAAGGCAAGGACGCCGACGCGCTTAATGCTGAATTTGCACCACTCGGCTTGGCGCATTCTCTGACCGTCGCGGCCGCGCATTTGCAGGGCCTCGACGATTTGCTCGAGAACGTGCTTGCACGAGTGCCTGTTGCGCCGGAACCGCCAATTGAAGAAGGCGACGCCATTCGGATCGCGATTGTCGGAAGGCCCAATGTCGGCAAATCGACACTGGTCAACCGTATTCTGGGCGAAGAACGCGTCCTCGCAATGGACTTGCCCGGGACCACGCGCGACTCTGTGCGCATACCCTTAGAGCGCGACGGACAGCGCTATGTATTGATTGATACCGCTGGTATTCGACGCCGCGCGCGTGTCGAAGAAACGGTGGAAAAATTCAGCGTCATCAAGGCCTTGCAGGCGATCGAAGAATCGCATGTGGTGGTTCTGATGCTGGATGCGCAGCAGGGTTTTGCCGATCAGGATGCGCATCTGCTCGGCGAAATCGTACAAGTAGGTCGCGGTTTGGTGCTCGCGATCAATAAGTGGGATGGCTTGAGTGTGCGCGAGCGTACCCAGGTCAAATCGCGTCTGGATTGGGGTCTGGCATTCGTCAACTATGCCAAGCGCGTGCCGATTTCTGCATTGCATGGCTCGGGAATCGGCGAACTATTGAAGGCGGTACATCAAGCGCATCGATCCGCGACGCGTGAATTCTCGGCCAATGAACTGACCAAGGCGATCAACGAAGCCTTCGAGAAGCACCAACCGCCCCTGGTCCGTGGACGCGTCGCCAAAATGCGCTATGCGCACCAGGGCGGACGCAATCCGCCGCGTATCGTGATGCACGGCAACCGGCTCGAAATCCTTCCCGAGACCTATAAGCGCTATATCGAAAATTCGCTGCGCACCAAGTTCAAGCTCACAGGCACGCCCTTGATGCTCGACTTCAAAGAGGGAGAGAATCCCTTCGCCGGTCGCAAGAATGTGTTGACCGACCGCCAAGTAAAAAAGCGTAAACGATTGATCAAGCACGTCAAAGGGCGCTAGCAGCGCCGATTAGGACGCAGCGCATGGGCCTCGAAGATGACTTGAAATCGCGCGGCGTGCCAATGCGCATTGGCTTGGCGCAGGCACAGTCGACCATCGCAGCGACGCTAACGCCGCTCAAGCTTGCGTTCGAACGCGTGCCGCTAATTGAAGCGCTGGGCCGCCATCTTGGCGAGGACGTGGTGATTGCGCACGATGTCCCGCCCTTTGCTGCTTCGGCGATGGATGGATACGCGATTCGGCACGCAGATCTTTCCAGAAGCAGTTGCTTTGATCTGGTCGGCGAGAGCCGCGCCGGCGCCGCATTCCACGGCGCATGGTGCGCACTCAATTGCGTGCGCATCTCGACCGGCGCGCCGGTACCCGCAGGTTTTGACACCGTCGTCATCCAAGAGAATACGCAGCGATTTGGAACGTCAATTCGCGTTCAGGAGCAACCGAGTCTTGGTGCGAATATTCGTCCGCGGGGTGATGAATGCCCTGCCGGTACGCGTTTGCTTACCCGTGGCGAGCGTCTGGATGCGCGTCGCTTGGCGCTTGCCGCTACCGCGGGATTGGATCAAGTGCGCGTTTATCGACAGCCGCGCGTGGCAGTGGTTATCACCGGCGATGAATTGGCGCATCCTGGAGGCAGGCGCGGCGCCGATCAAATCTTTGAGAGCAATGGCGTGATGTTGGCCTCGCTGATCGCCGAATCTGGTGGTGTGGCGATTCCGCCGACGCTGGTCAATGATGATCCTGTCGAATTGATCGATGTACTCGCACGATTGCAGAAGACCGCAGATTTGATCCTGTGCAGCGGCGGTGCCTCGGTCGGCGACCACGATCACCTGCCGCGAACCCTGCAATCCGAGGGTTGTGTGCATTTCTGGAAAGTCCGTATGAAACCCGGTATGCCGGCTGTTTTCGGTGAGTTTCGCGGCACGCCGGTGTTGGCGCTGCCCGGAAATCCAGTGTCGGCCTATGTGACCTTTTTGAAGCTGGCGCGCCCCGCGCTATTCGCGCTGCAAGCCTTGCCGGTGCCCATCGGCGCACGTTGGCGCGGGAAATTGCGCCACGCACTGGAAAAATCCCACGCGCGCGCGGAGTTCCGTCGCGCACGACATGGCTTTGACGATAGTGGGCAGCTCTGGATCGAAGTCATCGGCACGCCCGATTCGCACAGGATCCAGGCGCTCAGTGCTGCGAGCGTGCTGGTCGCGATGCCTGAAGGGCCGGTCGCCTGGCCGGCCGGATCGGTTGTCGAGGTGGAACCGATCGGGGGCGGTCAAACATGAAGGCGCGTGAGGAACACTTGGCCGATCTGCGTGCGCGTACGCCCATCGTGGATGTGGCAGAGGCATTCAATCGTCAGTCGCAGGGCGAGCGGCTGATTGACGTCCGGGAGACGGCGGAATGGTCTGATGGCAGCCCGCCGCAGGCGCTGCGTCTGGCACGTTCACAGCTTGAATTTCAGATCGATGGTGCGGTGCCAGATGCGGATACGCCGCTGCTGCTGCTATGTGCAGCGGGCGGACGCGCGCTACTTTGCGCCGACTCTTTGAGGAGAATCGGCTACACCAATATCAGTGTGGTCGGCGGTGGATTCAACGCGTGGAAGACCGCGGGCTTGCCCGTAGAGATACCGCCATCCGCCGATGCAAGTTGGCGCAAACGCTACTCGCGGCAGATGGTTTTGCCGGAAATCGGCGAGGCCGGTCAACGCAAGCTTTCTAACGCGCGCGTTCTGGTCGTCGGGGCCGGAGGACTAGGATCGCCCGTGTCGCTTTACCTAGCCGCGGCCGGCGTCGGGCGGCTTAGCATCGTTGACGACGATCACGTCGATGAAAGCAATCTACAGCGTCAAGTTTTGCATACGCAGGCGCGCGTGGGTCGCTCCAAAGCGCTCTCGGCAGTGGAGACTTTGGGCGCATTGAACTCCAACATTGCGGTCACCGCCCTGCAAGCGCGAGTGACGGCTGCTAATGTGGATGCCTTGCTAGCAGAACACGATCTAGTGGTCGATGGCTCAGACAATTTGCCCACGCGCTATCTGCTCAGTGATGCAGCGGTAAAACACGCTAAGCCATTGATTTATGGCGCTGTAGAGCGTTTCGTGGGCCAAGTGAGCGTCTTCCATCCAGGATCAGCGCGCGGCATCGCGCCTTGTTATCGCTGCCTGTTCCCAGAGCCACCGAGCGCTGATCAAGCGCCAAACTGCGCTGAAGTGGGCGTGTTAGGCGTGGTGCCTGGGATCATCGGTTTGTTGCAGGCCAACGAGGCGCTGAAGCTAATTTTGGGGATTGGCAATTCACTGATCGGGCGGCTGCTGATCGTCGATACGCTCCGCGCCAGTTCGCGAGAGATCCGCCTATCCGCCGATCCAGCTTGCAAACTATGCGCCCCGGGGCTGACCTTCCCGGGCTACATTGATTACGCACATTTCTGTAGCGCATGAGTGTTACTGAAGCGAGTCTCCCCGCGGACATAGGCGATGCGTGCACTTAGCACGCACCGCCCATGCTTTGCGCGGGTTACCAGGAATAACGCACGGTGTAGCGAACGGTGGCCGTGCCATCGGCTGGAATCGCTAATTTGAAATCCATGGTTTGCGCATCGCGCTTCTCACCTTTCTGCGTGCTTTGCGTCAGCGTCCACTGACTCCATCGATAGAAGTATTCGCGGACGACCACTTCCGCTGCGGCCTGCTTGCGATTACGCACTTCGATCTCGAAGGTTTCGTCGAGATATTTCCCCGCCGTGTCGAGTTGAAAATCGACTTGCTTGCGCTCGCCGACGATATCGAAGGAATTTCCGAGTTTCACGCGCAGATCTTCATTGCGCGGCGTATGCGCGATGACGTCCTCGCCGATAAATTCCAGCGAGCCGTCGGCGGAGGCCTGATTGACGCGCACACGGCCGGCGGGGAGCGGCATGCCCATACGATTCTCTGTGCGATTGGCAAACTCCAGAAAAGCACCCACCTTGCCGCTATGGGTTGCGCCCAATCCCTGTTCCAACTGTGGCGCGTTGCCCCACATCGGGTATTGAAACGGGCTGGAAGTGAACACCAATTGCTTGTTGCAGCGCACGCCGATGGCAGCCGGGAAAAGCTCCAACTGCTTGGTGGAATTGTCCGGTAGATCACTGCGCCGGCCAAGCGTGTACAAGTGGTACTCAAATAATTGCGATTCCTGAAATCCATCTTGCTCCGGTGCCGCTGAGACGACCATATCCATGCGCTTCATCATCGGTTGCGCCACCGGCGCAGGCGCACGATTCACCTCGCCAGCCACCAGCTTGAGCTTGGCTTGCGGATAGCTCCCGCCTGACTGATTGACGATGGTCACCCACGCGGCGAGGTCCATCTTGCAGCTATCGCCACTCTCATCGAGGATCACGTTGTAGTCCGCCCACCAAGTCATGCCCTTGGTCTGGTAGGCCACTTGTGCCTCCTGGTCGCCACCCCGATCACTTTCTGTGAGCCATACCAGCGTCGGTCGCGTGATCAGGCCACCCGGCAGCGACGGAAAGCGCACGCTGTCATAGCGATTCAATGAAATTACCTCGCCCGAATCGCTCTGCATCAGCACGGCACCTTGCGTGCCGAGCAAGCGGCCTTCGAACTTCTGGATGCTGTCTCCGTCGACGCGTTCAACGCTGATGCGTTCCCCGATATAGCGATCCATCAGTTTGTCGGCACTGACCAAATCAAACTGGAAATTTTGCTCCAGAACGCGCGTGCCGGCGGGATCGGAGATCGAGGCAAAACTTACGGTGGTCGCGTCGATCAGCTTGGCGACATCAGTAAAGCGCACTTCGCCGCGCCCTTTCGGAATCGCCATTTGGCGCTTGTCGCGCACCAAGGCATAGCCCGGCAATCCCGGCGCGCCGTAGTTTTGCAACTGCGAAACATCGATCTGCCCGGGTTGCGCAGAGCTGTAGACGGTCAGCGCGTAGTCGGGATCAGCAGCATGAGCAGCAGTGGTCATGACGATAGCGGCAGCCAGAGGAGTGAGTAGGCGCATGGTGGAGGATTCCTTGTACTTAAGGGGATGTCGTCTGCCCCCTTCTAACGCACGAGAGGTCGTGACGGGGTTGAGACGGGCCGATGATCGGTGGATCTCTCTCAGCGCCAGAATGGAATAATCCAACGAGCCTCAGCGACACCCTGCTCATCTTCTTTGCGTGGCGCGTAGATACTTGGTTCGTGGGCGCCGGGGCTAAGTTCGCGAATGTCGATCATGGCTTGGAAGCCGCGAAGTTCGCTACGTGGATCGCGTGCGATATCGTAACGCAGATTTTCGATGGGCTGCTTGTCGAGTTCCACGCGATACAACTGCGTCGCGGCGCACTCCAGCAATGCCGTCACGCGCAGGCTCTCGGTGGATTTGCTGATTTCTTCGTCGTCGTCCGGGATGCCCGGTATAACTTTTGGGCAATCGCGTTCGATCGCCTTATCTAGCAGCCTGTCGGACTTGAAGAATCGAAGCGAAAATCTGACTGGGCGAAGCCAGATTTCGTCGATTTTGAAGGGTAATAGCTCTTCTATTGCCCGAGAAAGCGGCGGAATATGGATCGTCCAGGC
>Ga0209181_10000953_pt1 | contig 52046 bp, 47 predicted proteins | sample MAT05_FD_187208 | JGI IMG/M metagenome (GOLD analysis project Ga0209181, IMG submission 187208) | Freshwater microbial communities from Lake Fryxell liftoff mats and glacier meltwater in Antarctica - MAT-05 (SPAdes) (version 2) | ecosystem: Environmental > Aquatic > Freshwater > Ice > Liftoff... | reverse complement strand
CTACTGCACCGTAAAAATCTTTCGCGACCTGATAACCCCAATCACGGAAACCACCTTCGGTGTATTTCATGATGTTGCCCTTATGTATCAGGGTCACCGATTTGGACTTGTTCTCAATCGCATAGCCAATCGCGCTGTGTACTAGACGCTCGGTACCGAGATACGACACCGGCTTGATACCCAGACCGACATTTACTTTGACTTCGCGATGCGGAGCGCCAATGCCCTCCAAGGCTTTTTGCCAGCCTTCAGATTTTTCCTGGGTGCCGAAACGGATTTTATCGAATGCCTTGGGGTCTTCCTTGGCGATGAAGTCGAGCAGTTTCTGTGCCAATTCCGAACCACCCGCATATTCAACACCAGCATAAATGTCTTCGGTGTTTTCACGGAAGATCGTCATATTGACCTGATCAGGACGCTTGACTGGCGAAGGCACGCCTTTGAACCAGCGCACCGGGCGCAGGCAAACATACAGGTCGAGCATTTGTCGCAGCGCGACGTTCAAGGAACGGATACCGCCGCCAACTGGCGTGGTCAATGGACCCTTGATCGAAACCAGATAATCACGGCAAGCCTGCACCGAAGCTTCCGGCAACCAGGTGCCGAATTGATTATTAGATTTTTCACCAGCGAAAACTTCGAGCCAGTGAATTTTTTTCTCGCCGCCGTAGGCTTTCGCTACTGCTGCATCCAATACGCGAACTGAAGCTGCCCAGATGTCCGGGCCGGTGCCGTCGCCTTCGATAAAGGGAATGATCGGATTATTCGGGACATTCAACTTGCCGCCCGAAATTGTAATTGTTGCACCACCTGCTGGTGCCGTAATGATGGGTTCTGCCATACATCCCTCCGGATAACCGCTGCGAGAGCCGCAGCAAAGAACGGCTATTATCGCGGATTTAGGGGGCAAGGGCTATTAGCTTGCTTGTTTAAGCACGTGCCACTGCTGCCGCAATACCAGTGCGGCCCAAATCATTGCGGCGATCATCATCACGCTACCGATAAAAAAACTGGTGCGGGCAAAGCCCATATAGCTCTCCAGTGTGCCGGTCATCGTTAACAAATTGCCCCAGTCGTGGGACTCTTCACCGCCACCGCCGACCAAGGGAAGGCCGCGATAATAGGCGTCGGCAATATAAGGCGATAAATCAACAAAACTTTGCCCGCTCCACCACAACATCAAACTGGCGGCAAAGGTGTCGCGGTATTTAAACAGGAAGGCGAACAGAAATGTCCAAGGCCACAACACTTGAAATAGACTGCCGCCAAGAATATGCATGAATTCGCCGAACGGACTGAAAAACAAATGGCCAAATTCGTGAAACATTAAATTGATGTTATGCATAAACGAGCCGCCCAGCACTTCCCAGCTAATCCCGTTAGCAATGAAATAAATTGTCCATAGTGCAAATAATACTGCGCAAAGTGCGCGCGCCCAGAAAGCAATATCATCGACTTGCTCGGGCGCTTCGGTTAGCCATTGCAAAAATGTTTGCCGCGTTTGTGGCTCGCTCAAAACTTCTTCGGCGGCATCATTTTGCTTGGCAAGCCATTTGCCATAGACAATGCCACAGGCCGGGCAAATATCCGGATGCACCTGGCTATCGATCGCTAGGCGTTGGTATTGGCATTTCGGACAAACTCTCATGCCGCCATCATAATGTGTCCTTGCCTTTATCGGTATCTCATTTATGTCGCCGCCAATTCTGTATTCCTTCCGTCGCTGCCCGTATGCCATTCGTGCACGTCTGGCTATTGCCATGAGCGGCGTGTCGGTAGCTATTCGCGAAGTCGATTTGAAAGCAAAACCAGAACGCATGCTGATACTTTCTCCCAAAGGCACGGTACCGGTGTTGGAATTGCCCGATGGTCGCGTGGTTGATGAAAGTCTCGATATTATGTTGTGGGCATTGCAGCAGCGAGATCCATCGAACCTTTTAGAATTGCTAGATGAAGCGCTTGTGCTGATTGAATGCAATGATGGACCGTTCAAGCAAGCATTGGATCGGTACAAATACCCCGAGCGTTATCCAGGATTTTGCGTGAGCTATTATCGCGAGCAAAGTGAATGGTTTTTGGCAAATTTGAATCAGCGGCTTGCACAGCACCGCTATTTATTGAGTGATAAAGCCAGCCTCGCCGATATTGCACTGATGCCATTTGTCCGGCAGTTCGCACAGGTGGATGCAGACTGGTTTGCCTCGAGCGTTTATCTGAAGCTGCAGAGCTGGCTGAGTGCATGGTGTAGCTCGGATTTTTTCATTAGTGCAATGAAAAAATCGGGTGCTGGCAGATGACCAAGAGTTTCATGAGTAGGAAGTTCACTGGCTCATGCGACATTTTTTTTAATGAACTTCATTTAAAATGTGCCCAATAATACTTTGATAAAAACTATGAACTTCAATAGTAATCTGATACCTCGAATGGGCGCTGGCTTTATTTAATCTGTATGTCCACAATGACTCTACTATGGTCTTCGGTACTTCTTTGGCTTTGCTACCATCGCGTTATGAGCGATGACTGGAACAAGCAAAAACTCGCTAGTTTTATGTCGGCATGTGGCCTAGTTTGCCGAATATTGTTTTTTTGGTTGACGGCGAAACGTCTGAAAGATCTTAACTTTCCCGGCTGGTCAGTAAAACTAGTGTCGATACCACTTTTCGCCGTGATCGCTCTCCCTGTGCTTTGTTTTCTATCCGGACCTCGGTACGCAAATGATTACGGCGATGCACCCGAGGCATCAGGGTTTTTGAAAGTGTGTTTTGCACTAGTATTGTTTGCTGTTACAACTCTTGTTACCTGTAAAGCGCTGCTTATTGCAGAACAATTATAAACTGCCGTGAATTTTTATGACTTGAAGTGCTGGGCATCAGCATGAAGTTGAGAAATTTTAGACACAGTGTGCGGTGTAAATTCTACGGGTATTTCAGCTGCAACAAATCCCATCGATTGCCACACAAATCCTGGAACACCACCACGGTGCCGTACTCTTCTTCGCGCGGGGTTTCGCAAAAGATCACACCCTTGATTTTCATGCGTTCGTAATCGCGCCAGAAATCATCGGTTTGCAAAAATAAAAACACGCGGCCGCCGGTTTGATAGCCAACGCTTTTTGCCTGTTCGGTATTCGCTGCTTTCGCCAGCAGTAAGCGGGTTTCTTTTGAACCCGGTGGTGCGACCAACACCCAACGTTTTTCTTCGCTACGTTTTGTGTCTTCGATTAAATCGAAACCGAGAATGTCGGTGTAGTAAGCGATGGCTTCATCGTAGTCGTTCACCACGAGGCTGATGGCGTTGATGAATTGGGGCATGGTTTTTCCGGGAGGGAATGGGCGGCAATGGGAGTATAGGCGGGGGAATTCAGGCTGGCATATCGCGCCTGAGGGACCTTACTGCTGGGGGATAGTATGGCGAATATGCCTTTGAGCAGGCTTTAATCGGTCAAAATCCGGTTTTGGCTGTTTTCACCATGTAACTGTCGTATCCGCCACTATTTGGGGCTAAGATTTAGGCGGATTCTGTGTTCACCCCGGGCAAAGCCCTTACGCAGGAGACAGATCATGAAACCCCTTACTACCCTTATCGCCAGTATTTTATTGAGCAGCACCGCCATGACCGCCGACATTCAGGCAGACGATATTTATCAAGCCGGTGGCCAATACACCGCCGTGTTGAACACCCGCAATTCGCAGTGGCAGGTGTTGCCGAGTGATGGCCAAGACTTCGCCATTCAATTGCAGGACAACTGCCATTCGAATGCCAAGGTTCCAACCGGCCTGTGGTTGCTGACCCGCGATGCCGAAGGCAAACCGGAATTGCTGGCACCTTCACAAACGGTTTTGCCGGCTGGCCATAGTGGCCGTATCGCGATTGTTGGCTGCGATGGAAATCAAAGCGAGGCTATCGCCGTACCCGCCAGCGTCATCGAGTATTTGAGCGACAACACCGGAGCGGTTTATGTCAAATAAGGAACAACGTTTCACGCTGGGTTTGCTGGCGCTGGAAGGAAGCATTCTTTCCAGCTTGATTGGCCCAACGGACATGTTCCGCATTGCTCAAAAATTGGCGCAGGTTCGCGACCCCGGCACGGGCCTGCGTCTGGAAACGGTGTTGATCAGCGCACGCGGTTTGAATCACGTCACTGGCAGCGGTGGTTTGCAACTGAGCGGTGTGCAATCGCCCGACGTGGCGCTGGATTATTTGTTGATCCCAGGCTTCATGCACGACAGCGCTGAGGATTTAGTCAAACGACTCGAGGGCTATCAGCCGGAAATCGAATTGCTGCGTTCCATACATTTACGAGGCGTACCGATTGTGGCGGCCTGTTGTGGCAGTTTTTTGCTGGCCGAATCGGGCTTGCTCGATGGCCATGAAGCCACAACAAGTTGGTGGCTGGATGCAGCATTTCGCAAGCGTTATCCAAAGGTGCAGCTTGATATTGAAAAAATGATTGTCGAAGACGGCGCGATGACGACCACCGGCGCCAGTACTGCGATCTACACGTTCATTTTGCAATTGCTGGCCAAGCGCGTGGATGAACCACTGGCGCAATTGACCGGCCGCATGATGCTCATTGATAGCGAACGCTCTAGCCAGGCACCTTATATCAGCATGGCCTTGACCGAACGACCGCGACATTCGCTGTCAGAAAAAGCCGAACGTTTTATCCAGCAACAATTACATCGCGAACTGACTGTTAGAGAATTGGCCGAACATTGCGATACCAGCGAGCGGAGTTTATTGAGACATTTTCGCCAGCACTACAACGCCAGCCCAATTTCGCATATTCAACATTTGCGCGTTGAACGTGCGAAGGCATTGCTGGAAACCACTTTGATGAGTTTCGATGAAATCGTCGAACGCTGCGGTTATCACGACAGTGCCAGTTTCCGAAAATTATTTAAGCGTGACACCTCGCTAACGCCTGCGGATTATCGGGAACGGTTTCGTTTGCGAGCGTGATTTCGTGGGAGGGCCGTCTAGGCCCGACCGAATCTATCGCAGATCTTCCGGGCCTAGAAGGGCCTCCTACCCAATCAGATTTGCGTAGTCCGCATGTCGTTGTATCCAGGTTTGCACATAAGGACAAACCGGAAACACGCGATATTTTTCCGCGCGCGCCCAGTCGAGCGCAGTCTGCGTGAGTTCCCCTGCAATACCGCGACCTTCGAGTGCCTTTGGCACCCGTACGCTGTTGAGCGATAAATTCGTGCCGCTGAGTGAATAGTCGATAACGCAGAGTAAATTTTCGATACTGGTTTCGAAACGGTGTTGATTATGATTGTGTTGGATGTCGTATTTCATGGTTTTATTATCACCGCAACTTGAGTGACCCATCCTATCTTATTCACAGACTGCAAGCTTTGTTAGGAAATCAGGCCAATGTGTGTTGTTATGGCTCCCTAATTCGTATTCCTGCGCTTCGTGTGTCCTTCACGGCCCGCTTCGCCAACGTATTGCTGCGCAAATCAGCTTGCCTTCACCGGATCTGCGAGAAAGCGACATGCCGGGCTACAACGTCAAGACAAACACCGTAAAAGTGGGCGATCACGAATATCAGATTCGTTCGCTTAGCGATAAGCAACAATATGCTGACCCGCAAGGTCTTGCCGAATTGGCAGGTATTTCTTCGGCGTCTTGGAGTTTGTTTGGCCAGCTTTGGCCTGCCGGGCAAGTATTGGCGAATGCGATGTCGGTGATTCCCATTGCCGGAAAACGCATTCTGGAAATTGGTTGTGGTCTCGGGCTTTCCAGTTTAGTTTTGCAACGACGGTGTGCCGACATTACCGCAAGTGACCACCACCCATTGGCCGCATCATTTTTAAAACACAATGCCGATATCAATTCAATAAAACGCCTGGCCTATGTCGATTTATCCTGGAATAAACCGCATGCCACTTTGGGCTTGTTTGATTTGATTATTGGCAGCGACATTTTGTATGAACGTGATCATGCACAAATGCTGTCTGAGCTAATCCTGCGTCACGCCAAACCATCGGCGGAAATTATCACTACCGATCCTGGTCGTGGTGTCAGTGCGTCTTTCAGTCGTGCCATGCTTGCACAGGGTTTTCGGATCGAAGAAACCCGCTGCAAATTTAATGAAACCGACCAATCACCCTATCGGGGGCGATTGATCAGTTATTTGCGAAACTAACTCGGCATTACTCGCGTGATGCTAGCAGTGTGCGAGCCCTTTTATTCTCTATGCCCGTGACCAGCACCGCGCAATACACCCGGCATGCTGCCACTGCCGCTGCCCGCGCGTAGCGAGACCTTGTCTTTCTCCAGCGCTTTGAGTGTTGGTGGATTAGTGACAAAGGCTTTGATACCCAACACGCCATAGATCTCGCTTGGCGAAATAATATTGCCTTGGGTAATCACTAATGCCACTTTACGAATATCGGCAATATTAGTCGTAGGGTCGCCGTCCACCAATACGAGGTCCGCCAACTTGCCCGGCGTAATGCTGCCGCGTTCATTATTGGTGCGCGTATATAAAGCGCCATTACGTGTGGCAATTTGCAGGGCTTGCGCCGGTGTAATGCCGGCATGGTTCACGTAGAACTCAAGTTCGCTGTGCAGGGTAAAACCGGCCATGGCATCGGTGCCTGCCACAATAGGTATGCCAGCACGATACATGATGCCGACAAACTGCAACATTTTTTGATAAGACTTTTTATAGCGTTCTGCGGTGGCCTCATCGGGAATATTCATGCTTCCGACTCGTAAGCCACGCTGCAAATCAATGGGCATATTTTCCAATATTGCCGAATAGCCTTCTGGCACGGTGCCATCACGTTGTTTGATGAATTCAAAGGTCGCTACGGTGGGATCAATCACGGTATTTTTCTGTTTCAATAGCGCAACAAAATCCTGCACCGGTTTTGAATTGAAATCCAGGTCGGCTACTTTTTCAGCGGGTAAAATGAAACGCTGTAAAGTACGGGTATCAGTCGTCGGCGTCACCAGAAAATTCAAGAGCACTTGGTTGATGTGTTGAATCTCGTCGTAACCGGCATTCACGGCATCCTCTGCCCGCAGGAAAACAGGAATATGGCCGCTAACTCGTAATCCCCGGGTATGGGCATAGGCCACTGTATCTTTCAAAATCTCTTTAGGAAACGAGTTGTAGATTTTTAATTGCGGATAGCCGTGTTGGGCATACCAATCGATCGCATCTTTGGCTTCCTGTAAATTTTTTATCACAAAACCATTGCGTGCTGAAAACGGGCTTTCACCCTCCAGAAATCCGGCCGGTACGATTTGCGGAGACAATAATTGCCCACTAATAGTTTCATCCAGTATTTGCTGCAGTGTGGCGTTGTCATTACCCATGTCACGTACCGTGGTAACCCCGGCGGCAAGATGCAGGCCGCCATCCCAGCGGCTGACATGGCCGTGCATATCAAACAGGCCGGGCAGCAAGACACGGCCTGCTGCATCAATTTCATTATCGGCGCCACGTGTTGGCGAACCAGTAGGTAAAACCGCAGTGATTTTTCCGCGCAATACGTAAACATCAGATGCGGCAGTGAGCTTGGCATTTTCACTATCAAACACACGCGCATTGCGGATGACGGTCATGCCAGTCATTGGCTTTTTTAGCTTGGCGGCGATTTCTTTCAAAAATTGCGTTTCAGCAATTTTCTGATGCGACTCGAGCACTGCTCCATTGGCCTGCCAGCCATCTTCAATCGCCAACATGTAGCCAGGCACGACGTAGGCAAACATTCGTGGTTTCTCGCCAGTGGTTGCCCAAACAAATGACGGCGTTAATCCCTGGCCTGATTGTGCAAGCAATTGCACGCGCTGAGTTTTGCCATTACGGGTAACCTCAATCTCATCGAGTTTCCGCTGCGTCAACGTGCCTGCTGGGAGCAAGGCTAATTTGCCATCCGCACGTTTTGCCAATGCAGCAATACTGGCTGAGCTGACGGCAAAAGAGCTATTCAATGGAACATATAAAGCCGTGCCGGTGATTTTTTGGCTACCCTTTTCGGAGGTTGATGTCCAGGTGGCGATATTATTTTTAAGTTCAAATCTTTCATCGACCACTGCACCAAAAGTAGATGCGCCTTTTACGCGATACTCGCTCAGAGTGCCGTCACTGGCTATGCGAAATTCTTCATTGAGTTCGGGCCCGCGGCCGTTGTCCTTAAAAATAAAATGGACTTTCACCAGTCCGTCGTCGCCATGTTCTTCAACTTGCTCGCCGGCTTGTTTTCCGCCATCAACCAAAATGACATAACGCAGTTTCTCGGCGGCGCGAATGGCGGGGCTGGCTAACAATGCGATCAATAAAAAGCAGCACCAATTGCGTTTCATAAGGCGACTCCTGTTTTGAGCGCCTAGCTTAGCAAGTTTGAATTGGCGGCGCTGTGCCATAAGTTTGCCAGCCTCTCAATCGTCAAGTTGATAGCTGGGGCCGAAGTTATTGTGGGAGCGCTTTGGTGTTTCAACGGGCCGGAGCTTGATGCGCGAAAACCCCCGCCAGATTTATTGCGCCTGTGGTGTCCTACGGTTTCCCATCAACGCGATAGCAAAAAGTACAATAAATTATTTTGGAAGTAGGCGTTATTCACCAAAAACTCGTGGCGCTCGCAAAGAAAAAAACTTTGTCGCAAGGGTAAAAAATTGTATTGGTTGGCGTCTTGCGAATCGCGGGCAACCAAGCCGTCGCCAGGGGCCATCATGAGATATTCATAATCAACATCAGGCACCTTGTTAACAACTTCCTTGGCTTTGAAGGCCATAAATTGTTTGCCATTGCTTTCATCGATAATGGCGCGATTTTGAGTGAGTTCGCAATCACCTCCGAATGCTGCCATCCGAATGCCGTCGCCATTAAACGGGGTGGTCAAAGCAGATTGAAAACGTTCTGCGCGAAGTAGATGCTCGACAAATACCGATTGCAACACCGTTTGTTTGGCTTTGGCCTGCTCAGGAGAATCACTTTGTTTTTCTAATGTCTTTAAAAATTCCGGAGAATACACCGACCATTGATTACGTTGCCACAATTGCGGGTCATAAATATTGATCGTGCTTGGCTCGCCATTTGTATTCAACACACTCTGCACGATGGGGCTCGGTAGTGCCTGAAATGGTGTATCAAAACTGGTGAGCACTTCTATTGGAATCAGTCTAAAGCCAAGGCGAAAACCCTTATGCAGACGCTCCAAGCTGGTAACGGCACCCAAGTTGGGCGCGCCGAGAAGTACCACGCGGCGCACACGCTGCGGGCCTTCCAGCCACTGGGTAAAATTTTTGTCATCCAGCACATCATTAGGGCCGTAGCGTAAATAATAGTTTGTCAGTAGGCCACCATTGCTATGGGCAATAATATCCACCTTCAAATTGGGATCGGCATAGTCTTTACGAATCTGTTCAATGAAGGCGTGTAATTGTTTAACGGCAATAATATTGTCGCGCCGCCAGTCGTACACGAAAGTGTAGTAACGTCGCTTTTGCTTGCCTATCGGATTCCCGGGCCTTGATTTTTCAAACTGGCCGTCTTGCTCCAGTACATGCGTCAATGCACCATAAAAATCGATGCCAGCAATGCTGCCTAAAATACCACCCGTCACCAGGTTGTCACCGGCCGTTGATACCGGGCTAATCGCCAAATTACGATAATCGCTCAAAGCCACAGCAGAAGCCGAGCGTGGATAAAACTCTTCGCCCGTCGTTTTATCCACCAGCGTTGAGCCCATCAGGCCATGAATCAGAATCACCGGCGGTTGGTTGGCATTTTGCATTTCGCGTGCGTACAAGCGCCTCAAATCTGGCTTGGTAGCGACACAGGCCGTCAGTGCCAAAGTCAAAATTATCAGAAATAGACGCCGGACAATTGTATTCATCTGCCAATGATAAAGCCCCATGCTCGTTTCTGATACCTACTCTTTGGTACGGAGCCAAGCAGATGGCTAAATGTTATTCTTCCGAGCACATTCCATCCGGTATCGAGCTTGAATATGACCAAAGGCAAACTTTATCCCAATGCCAGTGCAGCACTGGCCGATTGCATCCACGATGGCATGACCATCATGTCCGGTGGCTTTGGTCTTTGCGGCATTCCGGAATATCTGATTTTGGCCTTGCGCGATTCCAGCGTTAAAAACCTGACTTTCATTTCCAACAATGCCGGTGTTGATGATTTCGGGCTAGGCCTTTTATTGAAAACCCGACAAATCTCGAAAATGATTTCCTCCTATGTTGGCGAGAACAAAGAATTCGAACGCCAGTATCTGGCCGGCGAATTGCAGCTTGAATTCAATCCGCAAGGCACGCTGGCCGAACGCATTCGCGCCGGTGGTGCCGGCATTGCCGGTTTCTACACCAAAACCGGTGTCGGCACCTTGGTCAGCGAGGGCAAAGAAATTCGCGAATTTAATGGTGAAAAATATGTTTTGGAAACCGGCCTAGTGGCCGACGTTTCCATTGTGAAAGCCTGGAAGGCCGATACCGAAGGCAATTTGATTTATCGCAAAACAGCCCGCAATTTCAATCCGATGATGGCGACGGCGGGAAAAATTACCATTGCCGAAGTGGAAGAAATCGTCGAAGCCGGTCAACTCGATGCCGACAGCATCCACACGCCGGGAATTTTTGTTCAACGCATGATCGTCAACTCTGCTTACAAAAAACCGATTGAACAACGCACCGTACGCTCAAGGGAGACAGCATAATGGCCTGGTCACGCGATGAGCTCGCGAAAAGAGCCGCAAAAGAATTACGCGATGGCTTTTACGTCAATCTCGGTATCGGCATTCCTACTCTTGTTGCGAATTTCATCCCCGATCGCATGAAAGTCGTATTGCAATCGGAAAACGGCATGCTAGGCATGGGCCCATTTCCTTATGAAGAAGAAGTGGATGCCGATTTGATCAATGCCGGCAAACAAACCATCACGCAACTTCCGATCTCTTCGTATTTTTCGTCCAGCGATAGTTTTGCGATGATTCGCGGCGGGCATATCGATCTTTCGATTCTTGGCGCGATGGAAATTTCGGAAAACGGCGACATCGCCAACTGGATGATCCCCGGCAAGATGGTCAAAGGCATGGGCGGCGCGATGGATCTGGTCGCTGGCGTCAAACGTGTCGTCGTGGTGATGGAGCACAACAACAAGGACGGTGCTGCAAAATTCAAACCTACCTGCGAATTACCCTTGACCGGTCAAAACGTAATTGATGTGTTGATTACCGATCTGGGTGTGTTCTCACGGCCGGATCGCAATAGTGGCTTTGAATTGATTGAATTGGCGCCGGGTGTAACGCTGGAAGACATCAAGAACAAGACGACGGCGAAGTTCAGTACGAAATTGGCATAACAAATCGCTGCCGATAAAACCGGAGGAGCAATACTCATGCGCTTGATATGGACTCTGCTTTTGAGTTTTTTTAGTGGCATCAGCGCAGCGGAAGAAATGCTTTATGTTGTCCATATGGACAACATAAAGGAAAAGCCCTACCAATCAAGCTGCGCAGAGAAGCCATCGCCACCGAAAGAAAATAGTAACGAGGAAATTGAAAGCATCTGTGTAACCAATATTTGCGGTGAAAACGAAATTTCGTTCACCATTGACAGAGTAATCATCGGAAATAAGCGCGAAACAATTGTTCTGAACTACTTCCTTGACGAATGGTGCAGGGCCTAAAACAGAACTCACAAAGTCACCTCTGCTTCTTTACGTTTCCGGTAATCTCAAAGGCGAATAGACATTTCACTGGCACGATGTCGAAATCGCAAAAAACGGTAAGGAATACTTTTTCCCGGTCTATCTTCTGGAAATTAAAGGAATTCAGACAAAAAGCTTGCTGCGTGACCTTGGCTCCAGCTACAAAACCACCCACGTTGAGCCCGAAGATGATGAGCTGGAGCAGGGCTTGAAGCTTCGATATCTGAAAAAACAGGGTGGGAAGTACATTTAGTATCGAGGAGTATTTCTGGATGATCTTGGAGCGAAACTCTCGAACTGATTTCGCGTTTTTAATTGGAAGACAGTTTTTTCAGAAACTATAATCGCAAGAGTTATTATTGCGGCATACATGCCGTTAACCGGGTTCGACGAAAAATGAAAAAAATAATCCTGCTTATCCTGTGCATTTTTGGCTCGACTTCGGTGTTGGCCGGCGTAAGGGAAATTAAACCCGGTCAGGAGGTGAAATTGCGCCCCGATGAGGGCCTTATTCTGTTGGTCTTCGACGGCAATTCCTCCGTGGACAGCGTTGCAATAAAGGCATTCGGAAGTGATGATCGATACACAATCAAAGATCCTCGCGTGGGAAAGACCATAAAGTTGTTGGCTGCAACCAAGGGCAATTATTACTGGTCGAGCCTGTCACTAAAGTACCTTCGTTATACGATGAGAAGTAGTAACCAATTCAGGTTCAAGGTCGAACCTGGAGTATTGAACTATCCGGGCGACCTGATTTACAGGCAAAGGGCGTTTACAGGTGATCCGATACATAGGGCCAATAGAAGTTTGTCCTTGATGGATTGGCTTGCAAAAACGTATCCCGGAATTGAAAAGCAATTTGATTTTCGCTATGTGGGAGATTATCCCGATCCGTTCCCTGCATTTTATAAAGCTGAAATCGCCTCTATCACGAGTCCACCAGAAAGCAAATCAAAGAGTATGCCTGCTGCGGTGAAAATGGTCTTATCCCCTGAAACATTATGGAAACAGGGAAGGCTGCATGCGATTCAACTTAGCCCGGATGGAAGGTTTGTTGCCGAGGTGATCAATCTGCCCGAGGGTGAAAAACTCCTGAATGTCATCGACATGAATTCCGGAGAAATTTCCTACTACCTCAAATTTACGACATTGAACGAACTAACATGGGTATCCAACGATGCCTTCGTCCTAGGTACGACGGCCTCGGTAAAGCTGGTCCGGATAAAAAACAAGTCTAATGGCAAGCTGGATTTCGAAACGATTTTTTTCGGCGTAAGCGGATCAGTGATCGACCCGATGCTCAATGACCCGGAGTACTTTCTGTTTTATACGATGATCAACATCGAAGGCAAGGATACCGCCTGCCTCTATAAACTGAACAAGTCTGATTCGAAAAGTCTGCGGGAATTCGACACCATCACAACAAGAAAACGTGTTAATACCAATTTAAAAAATGATTGGGGCTGGATAACCGATTCCGCCGGTAATATCGTTGTAGCCGTGATTCGCGAGGACGGGAAATACTTTCTGCATGCAAGGTCAGGCAAGGAATTCGTTCGCATCCGCGAAGTGGTATTGGACGGAGATGCAAGCTTTATGCCGATGGCCATAAGCACGGATCAGAAAACACTGTTTGCCTTGACTGATGAAAACAGGGGCCAGATTGATTTGATCAAGATGGATATGGCAACGGGCGCTAATATCCAAACGGTATTTTCACTTGCGGGCGTCGATATCAGCGCCGTGATATTCGATGCCAATCGACAGCCCATCGGCATTCAATATTATTTGAGTGGAGAGTTGAAAAGCGAATATTTCGACGACGCCTCGCAGCGCCTGAATATCCAGTTGGCGAGAGCCTTCCCCGGCAAGAGTATTACGATCATCGACAGGGACAACACCAGCAGCTTCGTATTGCTTTATATCGATAGTAGTACTAGTCCGGGCTCGGTTTACTTATTCAATACGACCAAGAAAACAGTCGAAGAAATTTCTAGGGAAGCGCCGTGGCTCAACGATTATAAATTTGGCAGCAGCCAGGTCATCAAGATGAAAACGAAAGACGGGCTCAATATCGAAGCCTATCTGACGATGCCGGAACACAAACAAAGCACTCGATTCCCGCTCGTGGTCATGCCGCATGGCGGACCGATCGGCGTGCGTGACACCCGCCATTTTGATAGAGATGTGCAGTTCCTGATTTCGCAGGGATATGCCGTACTTCAGGTTAATTTCCGGGGTTCTGAAGGCTTTGGCAAAGAGTTTCGCTTGGCGGGCAAGGGTAGTTTCGGAACGGCGATTGAAGAGGATGTTGATCTGACCTTGAATGCAGCATTATCACAATATCCACTAGATGAATCGCGCATGTGCATCATGGGCATGAGCTATGGCGGATATTCCGCTTTGGTATCGGCAATACGTTGGCCGGATCGATATCGCTGCGCGATCTCCTTTGCAGGCGTATCCGACCGTATTCTGCTTTTTACCGCCAGCGATGGCGTGAGATACGCGAGCACGCGGGAGTGGATGGAGGACTATCTCGGAAATCCATTAACCAGCTTGGAGAAAATGATAAGCGAGCAACCGCTTTATTCCTACCGAAAACTGAAAACACCCCTGATGATCATCCACGGTACTGAAGACATTAGGGTCGATTACGAACATGCCGCACGCTTGCAGCGAATGCTTACCATGGCTGGAAATCCGCCCGTCATGCTTACCCTTAAAAACGAAGGACATGGGTTCAGCAATATTAAAAGCACGAGCGTTTCTTGGGAGGCCATTGCCGGTTTTCTTGCACAGTATTTGCCGCTGAGCCCTGCGGAAAAAGCTGCTAGTGCCTCCATACAGACAGAGAAATGAACGGCGGGAAGACTACTGCTTGGACCATTGAAAAATTCGCCCTTATAAAATTACGTCTCGTGTCCGCTAGACACACCGTTCCGCGTCATTGATATTACAGCCATCGTGATTTACGGAGCCCGCCATGCCGTCCTCCAAGGAAGTCCGCGATTTTGAACGCGGGATTGAGCAATATCCGGATCGTCCACGCGTTATCTGTTTCGGTGATTCCTGGTTCAATTACCCGGTCCAGTTGATTGATCTGAACAAGCAACTGGAACGCTTATATCGCAAAGCCTATTTTTACAATGAGTCCGTATTGGGTCGCGAAAGCGGCGAGCTGAAAAAATTGCGCCCACGTTTGCAGCGCTTGTTACAGCGTTATCAGTTCGATGTGTTGCTACTGTCGATGGGTGGCAATGATGTGGTTGGCAGCGAGTTGCGTGAATTTATCAAGCTCAGTGACGAACCGCAGGATTTTGGCAGCCGTCCTTGGGGTCGCGTTCCGGACCTGGTCAATCAACACATTCATTTGGCCTCGTTTGAAAGCACGCTGCGTTACATCGCTAGCGACTATCAGCAAATTATCGATTTGCGAAATCAGGTGCTGCCGGGTTGCGAGATAGTAATGCATAACTACGATTATCCGTGGCCGGATGGCAAGGCTTATAAACTATTCGGAAGAAAGTTGGCCGGTCCCTGGATCAAGCCGTTCATGGAAGAAGTGGGCGTCAGCGATTTTGCATCGCAACGCATTATCTGCAGTTGGCTGATTGATCAATTCACTGAAGTGCAACGGGAATTGTTGAGCCGAAATCAGCGTGTTCGTTGCGTGGATTCGCGTAGTCTGGTGATCAAGGGGGGTGATTGGGATAACGAAATTCATCCCAAGCGTACGGGCTTCAAGCGCATTGCCGCAGTAGCTTGGAAGCCAGTGCTAGACTCCTTACTGTCATAACAGCTCGCGGAAACACAATGGCTAGACAACTCATTATTTGTTGTGATGGCACCAACAATACGCTCACCGCGAATGATCACGACACCAATGTGCTGAAAACTTTCGAGTTGCTGGCGCAAGCTGAAAATCCGCGCCAGGTGCTGTATTACGATCCGGGCGTCGGCGCACCGGATGCCTTGCCCAGCACCGGAATAGACGATTGGTTCCGCAATAAATGTGATCGGCTATGGGGGCTGGCTTCCGGTCGTGGCGTTTATGAAAATATCAGTCAGGCTTATTTGTTCCTGATGAAACATTATCAGCCCGGCGACCAGATTTATCTGTTTGGATTTTCGCGTGGTGCATTTACGGTGCGTTGCGTGTCGGGCATGGTGCACTTGTTTGGCATTATTGATTGTCATCACGAAGCCATGTTGCCAACCTTGCTTCGGGTATATTTTTCTGCCAAGGAAAAAACCAGGCTATTTAGAATGACCAACGAATTATCGATCATGGTAAAAGCCTTGTTCGGTATCGAAGCACCACAGGAAATCAATAATCGTGACGATGTAGCAAAACAGATCCGGATCAATTTCGGTAGCGGTGCCAGAAAAGAAGCACCGGTGTTTTTTGTCGGGGTCTGGGACACGGTGTCTTCGGTCGGCTTTCCGGGCTTTGCGGTGAGCATGAGCTCCAATCCAAATATTTTGAACAAACGTATCCAGCATGTGCGACATGCACTGGCACTTGATGAACACCGTGCCCAATTCAAGCCGCGCGTGTACGAGCAAAATGATTTTGGCGATGCCACGCAAACGCAATCGCTGCGGCAACTCTGGTTTCGCGGCAATCATTGCGATGTGGGCGGTGGCTACGCCGAGAATTCGGCAACGGCTCTGTCAGATCACGCTTGGCGCTGGATGCTCGACCAGGCCAGACAGTGTGGTTTGAGCATGAATACCTTGCCGCGAACCATACCTCAGGAAACACGCATTCACGATGAAAGCTATTCAGTACCGTGGTGGGCACTACTCGGTCTTTCACATCGGCAAACAAGCGGCTTGAAGGCGATTGATCGTGCCGACGAACCTGAGGTTGCGCTGGAAACAAATGCAGCACTAGAGCTGCATGCGCTGGTGTTTCCTGCACACTCGGTCTGGCGAAAAGGTCGAGGTAAAATGTCACTGCTTATGGCGGCGCTAGGCTGCGTATTTTTCAGTCTGTTGTACGGTGCGTGTCTGGAAAATTATGTTCCAACACTTGGATTGGGACTTCAGGAAAATTGGCAGGTATTAATCGATGCGTGGAAGCAGGGCTGGGCGATGAGCCAGGCTCAGCTGCTTGCGGTGTTGCAGCCCGGACGACTTTCCGATTATGTCAACACGGCACATCCCCATATTGCGCTTCTACTCGCCGACACCGGGCTTATCGCCAGTTATGGGTTTTTGTTATCGCGTCTGATGTCTTGGGCTTTTGCCCATCGGATTGCCTTCACGACCATTGGCTTGAGCGATAAATTGGCCAATCTTGCAGGGCGCTTATTGCCAATGCTGATCGCTGCCGACTTGCTTGAAAATGTTGCGACCCTATTTGCCATGCAAAATGATGGCTTCTTGCTTAATCTGGCTGTGAGTTTTCTGGCGGCAACTAAATTTTTTCTTTTGGCAGTGACTATACTGGTCGCATTGGCCTTACGCTTTTTAAGCCGCTAGAAGCAATCCTGCTTGCGACCGCCATGGATGGCGGAAGTGTCGGGTTCTAAAATCGAATGTTTGCTCAAGTGCTGGAGAAAAATCGACCTGCGCCCCGTGATGATGAAACATTGGCTTATCTCGTGGAAAATTAGCAACATCCCTCGACCATTTTACCTACCGGATAACCTGCTTGGCGCCGCAAGCAGCGCCCTTAAGTTTGTTTTTTTATTTTTTACGAAAAAATATCTTTTTCGATAACTGTACAGCGGACAAGACCACGATACCGGCAATGATGCCGACGGTGGCATCGCCCAACCAGCTAACGAGAGTCAACAATGGTTCGGTCTTGGGACTGAGCTCTTGAATAAAATGATGCACCGCAGGAATGTTATGGGTAAGAATGCCGCCGCCGACCAGGAACATGGCAATCGTGCCGATGACTGACAAAGATCGCATCAAGTGTGGTGCAAACCACAGAATCGCCCTGCCTAATGAATGCTTGAAACTCACCCACGCACTGCTGCCTTTACGTGCAAGCAAGTAAACACCGCCATCATCAAGCTTCACAATACCTGCAACCAGACCATAGACACCAACGGTCATGATGATCGATATAGCCGTCAGTACGGCGACCTGACTCATGAAATCCTTGTGCGCCACAGTGCCGAGCGTGATCACGATAATTTCGGCCGACAAGATAAAATCGGTGCGAATCGCACCCTTGATCTTGTCTTTCTCGAATGCTACTAAATCCTGATTGTTCGCCAGAGCTTTCAACTTCTCTTTGTGATGCTCGGCGTCTTCGGCATCACTGTGCAAAAAATTATGGGCGATTTTCTCGACACCTTCAAAACACAGATAGGCACCACCGATCATCATGAGCGGGATAATCAACGGAACATTCCAGCCCTTAGAGTTAAGCCAGAGCTCCAGCGCGCTGATCGCCAACGCAGCCGGCACCAGAATCATCTTATTGACGGCAGAGCCCTTCGCCACCGCCCACACTACCGGCAATTCACGATCAGCCGCTACACCGGCAACCTGCTGGGCATTGAGTGCTAAATCGTCGCCAAGTACACCTGCCGTTTTCTTTGTGGCGACCTTGGTCATTACCGACACGTCATCCAGCAAGGTGGCAATGTCATCAATCAGTGCGAGCAAGCTGGATCCGGCCATAGTGGTTATCGTGTCGTTGGAAGCTGCTTATTTTCTCATAAATGGCTGCTGCATGTAGGAGGCTGCTTGCGGGCGACGGCCATTTATCTTGTAGGAGCGGTATCAGCCGCGAAAGAATCTGCATCGAGGGTTTTTCGCGAGCAGAGCTCGCTCCTACGATGGCATTCTCGCAGACCATTCGCGGCTGACACCGCTCCTACTGGTAAGTCGCGTCGCTTACACGCCAGCTATTGTCGGCGTTGCGGGTCAAGGTGAAGTTGCCGCTGAAATGATCCTGGTCGCCCATGCGGACATTCTTGAAGCGGTTTTCGTAACGCATATTTTCAAAGGCACCTTTTACAGCACCTTTTAATTCGTCGAACGGATTATTGGTTCTGCGCTTTTCCTTCTCGCGCTCTTTTTCACGCTTTTGATCCAGCGCGGCAACGATGACATCGCCGTCGGCGTTATAGGTGAAATCAAATTCGGACTGCACTTTATAGGCAGCTGGATTGCTGTCCGCTACTTTCATCAAGTTGGTAAACACGAAATTCTCGGCAACGATGTATCCGCGCGGGTAATCTTCTTGCTGCAAGACATAATCACTGATGGCGGTCTGCATGGCGGTTTCACCCGGCCGGAAAGAACTACAAGCTGCCAAGCATGAAAATAACAATGCCATTGCAAGCAGTCGTAACCTGATCATGAGTATTCCTTATTTACTGCGGGCGTCTTGAATGATTTTCGCAATATGCGGGTGACCCTGCTGGATTAATTCATGCGGGGTAAACTGAAATCCGCATAGCACCATGGCTTCACCAAGCGCCCAATCGAGCTGGTCCTTCGAAAAGTTTCGGCTACCGGCAATAATGCCGACCAAGACTTCATCGCTCGGCACCGGACCTTCTTGCAGCGCTTCATTGCCGCCACCTTTACCATTGCTTGTTTGCTTGGCCGCTGCAGTCGTCTGCAACCATTCTATGCGCGCCAAGGCAGTAGCAAAGCGGTCTGCCGAATCATCCAGCTGCGGCACGGCGGTCGCCAGCGCGCCGAGTATTGCATCACGTTCTACGGCAACGGCGTCTTGTTCTTTTTTTAATTTAGCCTGCGCAACTTTCATTTTTTCAACTTCGACACCCAGCAGTTCAAGCTCGGTGCCGGGATCTACCATGGTTTTGGCATCCAATAAACGCATCACGTCCTGACCAAGTTTCTCGAACAAATCAGGATGTGAAAATTTAAGGTCGCGGGCGGCGCGCTGCCAAGCCAAGCCGACCTGGTTAGTGGTCAATGTTTTATTCGCGCCAATAGCCGGTTCCGATGCAGCGACCTCGGTTTGTGGTTTGCCGGCATTGGCAATGGCCACGTCAAGCTTGTCGCACATTTCGGTTTTATGAAAATCCTTAATGTACTTTCGTAATTCAATGCGACAATCGATAAGCAGGTTGCGAAGATCTTTCATAGGACGGCTTCTTGGAATTTATGGTTTAAAGCAAAACAAGTCGCATAGGGAATGATGATACCTGTAGGTTTCATCCAGGGAATTATTTTTTCTCTGTAACCCAATATTGCAGCATAAACAATTTCTTACTGCTCCCATACCGGAATGGTAGGCACACTGAACCCGAATGGCTAGGGCTTGTCTTGCAACAGCCTTTGCGTCAAGCGACTCCAACGCTGGTTAGGGCGGGAAATGGCGGCGCTCAAGCTTTCCTGGCTGGCTAACAATTGGATCTCTTTTCGTGCACGGGTAAGGCCGGTGTATAGCAGTTCGCGCGAAAGTACTCGGTGACTGGCGTCCGGCAGCACCAATAATACCCGATCAAATTCCGAGCCCTGAGACTTATGTATGGTGATGGCGAAGGCGTCTTCATGGGCCGGGAAATTAGCCGGATGCCAGGCTTTCAACCCGGCAGCGGTTTCAACCCATATCCGCATGGTTCCGTGTTCGTCCGGCCAGCACAGCCCAATATCGCCGTTGAATAATTGTTCACGTGCGGTATTTTCGGTCACCAGGCACAAACGTCCGATATAGAAATCGGTCTCGTTTTTTTTCTTCAGACGCTCACTGATAAACCGGTTAATGGCAATGCTGCCCGCACTCGATTCACGTGCGGCACAGAGCACTCGAAATTCCCTGCATAATTTTATGGCATCTTCGAGTGATGCTGCGTGCTGGATTGTTTGATAATGCGCCAAGGCCTGGTGTTGAATTATTTTTTCCAGTCCTTGCGTATCGGCAGACTGCCAATGCAGGCCTCGATAAGTGCTTTGCCGCAAGCCGTGAATAAATTGCCCGCTATCGCCCGACAACACCGTTTGTGCGGCCACGCCTATATCGGAATCGGCAGCTTGCCGATAAACACGATCCAGTTGAACGCGGTGTTGCTGACTGTCGGATCGCTGTGCAATGGCATCACAACAGGCACGTAAAACATTTCCAGTTTCAACCGAGGGCAGTTGATCAGGATCGCCGACCAAAATTAAACGCGCTTGCGCCGGCAAGGCTTCTAGTAGTTTGCACATCAGAGGCAAGTCGATCATCGAAGCTTCATCAACAATCAAAACGTCCAAAGGCAACGGATGTTGTGCATCATGCAAAAACTGCACCGAGTTGGGCTTGCTGACCAATAAACGATGTAGGGTTTTGGCTTCAATTATTTCGATGTTAGCGTGTTCATTATTCTGCTGTTGCGATTCAGTCGGTTCACGTGTTGCACGTAATGATTCGCTCAAACGCGTTGCTGCTTTACCGGTAGGCGCCGCTAAGCCAACGCGCAACCTGCTTGAATTTTCATTCGCCTGATAATTAAGTATTTGCAGCAAGCGGCCAATCGTTGCTGTTTTACCGGTGCCCGGCCCACCCGTTAAGAGGAAAAAACTGGCTTCGCAGGCACGCTTGGCTGCGATAGCTTGTGCAGAATTTAGATCAGAAGAAAATAATTGCTCCCAGAATTTCTGCGTGGCGACTGAAACTGGATCGATGTCAATGGCAAGGCGTTGTCGCAAAGCCCTCGCCAGCCGATCTTCATAGGCCCAGTAACGCTTGAGAGCAATGGCATTGCCATCCAGAACCAGCAGGCAGTTTTCAGCCGTGCCAGTGTCTTTGCCTACCCATCCGGAGGCTTGCAAGGCGTCAAGAAATTCACTGGCCTCGGGTAGCAATGCCGAGGGCATGCTGCTTGCTTCGCGCAGCAAATCATTAAATTTATCGACCGGAATACAACTATGACCAAGACTATGTGCTTTCGATACGAGAGCGGTTGCGATACAGACTAATTCAGAGGTGTCCGGTTGCAGGCGCTGCAAACTGATCGCCAGAGCATGATCAATATCGCGAATGTGCTGTGATTTCAACAAGGAAAATAATACGGCCAGGCTCATAATTTATGTTCCTGCAACGGCAGCAATAGTCTTTCTAGTTTTTCGATAAATGCATATTCGAACTGCATTGCAACAATACCTTCACCATGATTATTATCGGCATTCAAACCCCGGCAAAACAGATAACGAATGCCGCCCATTTGTTTTTCGTAATCATAATTGGCTTGCAATCGGAATTTGCACCAGCGATGCAATGCAAGTGTGTAGATCAACGCCTGAAAATCATATTCACTGTCGCGCATGGCTTGCCTGCAGGTTTCTGCATCATAGGCAGGCAGACGGTTGGATTTGTAATCGCAAACATAAAAGCGGCCATCATGGCGATAGATTAAATCGACCTTGCCGGTCATCAATCCATTCAAACGTCGCAAGAACGGAAACTCCTCGCGTTGTTGCAAGATACCGAATTGCTTGAGCAAGTCCAGCAACTTCCGGGTTTCACATTCGCGCAGTGAAAAATGAAATTCCATTTCATTCAAACAGGCGTTTTCGGGCAAATCACATAATCGCAAGCCTTCCGGCAACCGCGTGCGCAAGGTATTGAAAATCAGCAGGCTTAGTTGCTTCGTTCCGTCCGACAACTGCTCCTGCATATACCCTTGTCGCAATAAAGATTGTTGCAGCAGGGCATGCTCGGATGCTGGCGTCGAATTGACGTCTTCATGTTCACGCCAAGCTTTGATATTGGTGTTCTCGAGTGCATGATGCAAGGCATTACCGAAGGCGATGCCGGAAAAACGCCTGTCGAAAACTTCTTCTGTTAGCAGCGGTAAATTGCCAGACATTTCAACTTCGTCGGCAGCCGCGCTCACACCCGGGTTTTGATAACTGCTGCCGTGTGTAAGCTGCGAAAAACTCAGTACGCGCCACTCTTGTTGCAAATGCGATGTCGGTTGCGCGATCTGAATTGGGTGAGCACCCTGATTATCGCTAAACATTGCCAAGCTTTGTTTTTGACTGGCGATCTCATCAATCAAAATATTGCCGTTCTGTTCGTGGATGCTTTCCAGTCGCACTAGAAATTCCGCATGCCCCGGTGTCTTGATTTCATCTTTTCCATTTCTGAATAGCAAGGACGAAAAACCGCTTTTATCGGCCTGATATACCTGGCCACAGCAAACCCAACAATAATGCCGAGCCCGCGTGAGACCAACGTAAAGCAAGCGTATTCGCTCAGCCAGCTGCTCTTGCGCAGACAACAACTTGATGTCTTCAATCAATTTCTTTTTATTAATGTCGTCATAAACCAAGGCATGCGTAATGCGCTGGTGATGTTCGTGATAATTCAGCAGGCTTAATCCCGCCCCCGCTTTGGCCGTTTTGCCAAAACTGGCGAAAGGCATAAATACCAGCGGAAACTCGAGTCCCTTGCTTTTATGCAGCGTCAGAATTTTCACGCGCTTCTGATCGGAATCCAGACGCAAGGTATTTTCTTCATCGACACTGGCTTCTTGCATGGCTTGGCCGAGCCAACGCAGACATTGCTCCGGCCCGAGTATCAGGGCACTGGCTTGTTGCAAGGTTTCAGCAAGCTGCAAATAATTACTGAGGCGACGCTCACCATCGGCCAATGGCAAAAGTCTCGAAGCAGCCGACGAACAAAGTTGCGACACCAGACTCAATACGCCTTGATGGAGCCAGATATTGCGATACAGCACGGCAAGATCTGCACTGCGGGTCGCTGCGATGTCGTCTGATGCCACACACAGAATTTGTTCGGCCTGATAACCCAATAAAACCGTCGATAACGCGCCATGCCAGCGCGCTTGGTCCTGATGCTTGATCAAGGCATCCAACACGATAAATATTTCGCGGGCCTCGAACGTGGTGAACAGGTTTTCCTGGCTGCTGATAACACTGGCAATGCCGCAGGCCGACAAGGCCGCCTGTATCTCGACCGCTTCCTTGTTTTGATTTACCAACACTGCAATATCACCGGGCTGCACGCCACGCATCCGGTCTTTATCTTTCAACTGTGCTTGATTATTTTGACCTGTCAACAAAACTTCATGGATTTTTTCCACGCAGGCGCGAGTCGCCAGTTCACGCGCCTTGCCTGCTGGCAAGGCGGCTGCCTTTTCTTTTTGCCGATCAATATATTCCGGTAGCAAGGCAAGCTGCATCGCAGGCGCTGCTTTATCGTGCCAGAGGTAATCACTGTCTTGCACAGCGCCGCCTGCTTGCACCGGATAGAAATGGATATCGGATTCACGAAACGCATTGGTGCCGCCCTGCTCAAACAAGGTCGCCACTGCGCTTAGTAAACTAGGACGTGAGCGGAAGTTTTCCGGCAAATCCCAATGCTGCTGCGATTCGCGCTTGGCAGCCAGATACGCGTGCACATCGCCGCCACGGAACCCGTAGATCGCCTGCTTGGGATCACCAATCAAATACAAGGCGTGCTGCTGTGCGTGCTCGGGATACAGGGTCGAAAATATTTTCCATTGCTGGCTATCGGTGTCCTGGAATTCATCTACCAGTGCCACCGGATACTCTTTTCGCAAGTCTTGGCAAAGTGCTGCGCCAGATTCGCCTTCAAGCGCGCGAACAACCTGACTTATCAAATCGTCGTAACTGTATTGCTGCAGTTTTTGCAGCAAGGCTTCTCGGCGCGCGGCCAATCTTTCGCGTACCCAATGCAGACATTGAATATCGCGGGCTTCTTCAAATGCCTGTACCTGTGCGAAACCCTGATACCAGCGTGCGATGGTTTCAAACAAGAGGGATTGGGGAAGCTTGTGCTGATTGTTCTTGCTGACTTTGCTGGCGATATGCGAATCCGACAGACGAACAAAACCGGGATCTTCATAGGGTTGCTCGTTGTTCAAGGAATACCAGGTTTCCAGCTTTTCGAACGCGGCATCGATAATGCTTTGACTCATATGCGATTTGTGCAAAATCCCGCTAAGCCGAGTTTGCATCATCAAGCCCTTAGCGGCCTCGAGATGCATTTCAATGGAACGTCGCAGACGCTGATTCAATGAAGCCATATCGAATTTATCTGGTAACTGAGCAGGCAACTGCGGCAGCAAATTTTGCGCTTGTAGCAAACTATCGCATTGCCTTGCCAATAGTTCGGGGCTGGGCCAGAGCTTGACCAGCGAGCGCATGAGTTCACGGTCCGTACTGAACTCGCGCCAGAGATCGAAGGCGATTTTAGTATTCAAGGCCGCCGTGCTGCTCAAGACCGTCTGGGTTCGCAGAACCTGTCCCGCACTCAGGGCGTGATCGCTCAAGATCCTTGCGCAGAAACCGTGAATGGTAAAAATGCTGGCGCGGTCGCAGTCTTGGATTGCCAGCTCCAGCTCATGCTGCAATTGCTTTTTCGTTTTTTGCTGCAGCAAGGCTTGCAACAAAATTGCTGTCGCTTGTGCGCCGGCATCCAGATCGTCAGATAAATCCCGCTCCAGTAAATCCTGCGCGAGTTTAATTTGCGCACGGATTTTTATTTTCAATTCCTGGCTTGCTGCCTTGGTGAAAGTGACTGCCAGAATATTGGGCAAAGGTACTTCGCGCTCCAGCAACAGACGCAATACCAATAAAGACAGCGTAAACGTCTTGCCGGTACCGGCACTCGCTTCAATCCATTGCCGCCCCTGCAAGGGCAAAGCCAGAGCAAGAGGTTTTCTAGTCATCGCTATCCTCCGTCTCGCCAATAAATTCAGGCGCACAGGCGGAGAAAACTTTCAGACTGATATCGCGAAACGCCAGGCTCGTAGGAAAAGATTCAGGTTGCCCGCCGTGATCACTAAACGGGTCCTGTCCACGCATGGCGGTTGCCCACCAAATATCCTGCTCCGGCGCTGCTTCGGAAGCTTTTTCCCAGGCCTTTTCATTGAATGCAAAACCCTGGCCGTGCAGATTTTTTATGTAGGCAAAACCGGTGTCCGGATTAAACGGCAAAGGCTGCTTTTGACCAGACACAAATAATTCCAGCAAATCATTTAGCTGCTTTCTCGCTTGTGCAGGATCATGCGTGGGCCTGATTCGTTGCAGAGGTCGCTCTTTTTTGATCTCGGCAAATTCCACCAAGGGCTTTTCATTTCCCTGCGCGGATAGCAACAAGGCATCCAGACCATGGGCACAATGATGGCGGCCCTGCATTTCGCCGAGCACAATTCTTGCCACGCCTTGCCGATAGCTATTGTCCTGATTGCCCTGAATGACAAAACGTCCGAGTTTCAATTCGAAGGCTTCGCTTCTGGCTGCACCAGATTGCCAAGTCTTGAAACGCATCGCCTGCAGTTTTACTTCCGACAAGGTTTTATAAAAAAGAGCTTCGGCCGAAAAACCCGACGGCAATAAGGCGAGGCTACGCAAATGTTCCAGCAATTCCTGATCCGAGGGCAACGCTGCATCGGCAATCAGGGCATTGAAAACGGCATGCCTTAGTTGATATCGCCGCAATCCGCTGCTATTGCCAAAAGGTTCGTGCTCATCAAGTTTTTCTTCCTGGCCAGTAAGACGCAATCCCAAGCATTCACGCAGAAAATATTTTGCCGGATGTTTAAAGAAGCGCTTTACATCCTGCCATTGCACAACAAGTTCATGCTCGCCGGAAGCATCCTCGGTGATTTGAGAGTGGATAAAACGGACATCGCTATCCGGCGTCGCACTTTGATTGGTATTCCAAGCCGGATCAAACCGCAAACGACGTCGATCTTCCTTTTCAGCGCCTGAGAAAACCTGCAGGGGATGTTGAACGACAAAGTTTTCGCGAAAATCTTTTTGTTCCGGATACATCGCCGTCAGGCAATCAAGCAATTCGCTGATCAGACTCGATGGCGCCTGATCGGTGTCGTCACGCGGATGTTTGCCGCAATAACTGAGGTATAGCGTGGTCTCTGCTGCGGTCAATAATTGCAGAAACAGGAAGCGATCGTCGTCGCGCAGCGAGCGATCGCCATAACGACGGGTCGCCGGTGATTTTATTTCTTCGGACAGACGCTGGATAAAACCCGGCGGCTCGGTGCGCGGCATCTCACCTTCGTTCATGCCCAGCAGGCAAATAGCCTTGAACGGAATTTGCCGCATCGGCACCATGCGACACACGGTCACGCCGCCACTGAGAAAATTCTGGCTGGGATCGTTTTCATCTAGGACGCTCTGAAAATAATCGCGGATGATTTCTGGCGTAATCACTGTTTCAAATTCGGCTGCCGCACATTGTTCAAGCAAGTCGGCAACCGCTTCGCGGCAGCGTTGCAAGGCAATCGCTTCGTTTGAGTTGGGTGGTGTTGACGTTTCCAATACCGACAATAGTTCGCTACAGCCATTAGCCCATTGAACAGCCGTATGCGGGTGCCTGAAGTATTCGTTGTAGCGCGCCAGTAAACGCAGGCCACGAATCAGCTTGTCCAGCGTGTTCAGTAACTGCCCCTCTACTTCTACCACCGGTGCGACGCCTTTCAGCGATTCAACATCGCCAGTCGCATAACCCAGTAACAAGCGATCAAGCGCAAATGCCCAGGTCGTCAAATGCTCGGCCGGCACACCTTGTTGCTGGCGATGTGCTGCATTCAAACCCCAACGCGCGCCGGCTTGTTCAATCCAGAACGGCCACCAACGGCGACAGTCTTCACCAACATCCAGATGCTCTACCAATGCCGGGGCATTCAGTAGATCGAGCACTTGGTTACTGTTTAGCTCGAGCTTTGGCAACGCCAGCAGCCGAAGAAACAAATCAATTAATGGCGAGCTTTGTTGTAGCTTGCGGTCACTCAAACGATACGGAATGAAGCGCGGCGTACTTTTTGCCGCACCAAATACCGCTTCGATGAACGGAGCGTATGCGTCGATATCGGGCGCCATGATCGCGATATCGCGCGCTTGCAGATTTTTATCTGCCAGAAAAAGCCGATGCAGTTGGTCATGCAAGACCTGCACTTCTCGCAGACGAGTGTGGCAACTGTGAATTTGCAGGCTGGTATCGTTGATATTGAAATCACCCGCAACCGAACTCGGGAGCTGGCGTTCAAGCAAATCGTTTTTTACCCGCGCCAGCAAGCTGTTTTGACGGCTGGGTTCATAGATATCAACATCGCCACGCAACTCGACCGTGTTATTAGAAAAAAGCGTTGCGATAAAATCACGCCCGGCCCGACCCCAGGCTTGCAATAAAGGGTTTTCTTCGTGCACGAACACGTCGTTCGGCGAATTTTTTAGCCGTTCACGCAGGCTGGAAATATCACCCCAATACTTGCGTGAAGGCGACGGCAGAAAAAAATGCAGTGGTCCGGCTTTCGCTGCAGTTGCAATGACTCGCAGTACATCCGGCGATACATTCAGACAGGCAAACACGAATAGGCGTTTAGGCAGTCCTTGCGGCGCTGGTGTGCCAGCTGATTCAAAAGCATTCAAATACTCGGTGATCGCCTGACCACGATGGGTTTTACCTTTGGTGACTTCGCGCCAGAGATGCGCCTGCCAATCGCTCGGTGAGCCGCCCTGATCCCATGCCAAGCACCAATCACGTCGCCATGCTTGGTACTTTTCAAACGCCGCCGCGCATTCATTGGCCAATGACCAGGCTTTCATTTCTGCCTGCGAGCCGCGCAAATACGGAGCAATACTTTGCATGGCCGAATGCTGCCATTGGCTTTTATCGGACAGCACCGAATACAGCCGCCAACGCAGCGTGTCGGCGGTAAAAATATTGCCGTTGGTTTCCAGTTGATTCGCATTAAGCGCTGCCCGTACAAATTCACCTGGCGTCAGGAATCGCAAATTTGCCGCGATACCATAGTGTTCGGCCAACACCATTTGTAACCAGCGCTTCATGGCTGGCTGCGGAATTAAAATGGTTTCCGGAATTAAAATAGTTTCCGGATCGACATCGGTTTGCAGGGTATTCGACAGCACTCCCGCCAGCAACGATAAATCGTTGCTGTGATAAAGACGGAAGTCGGAACTGGGTGCGCTCATGACAGAAGAATGCCTAATTCAAATCGCAAATAGTGAGATAGCAGTAGCAGCCGTCGTCATAAGGAAATATGTCAGCAATGTTGCTTAGTATCCTTATGTTGGCAGGAATTCTTCAGCAACACTTTTTTGTTGGAAAGTAATTCGGTGGGTGAGGCTTTGTTCATGCTGGGAAACTTCGTACGCTCCGTCCAAGGCCAATACGCGGTCATGCACGGCCTTGAGCGGCGCAGTTTGCTGTTGCCTGCGCTCAGCCAAGAGCGGACTCATTTCAATCACTAATGAAACTTCGTAGTCCGCCTGTTTATGCGCATTCATTTGTATGTCTATTTTCAGTTTTTTAATACCGTTGGCTGCAATAGCTTGCCGGGTAACGGTTTGGCAAATACGGTAGATCGCAGTCTTTTCATCTTCATGCAAAGCATTTAAATCACCAGCGAAATGGGTTTCCAATGTGATCCCGGCATCGTCGAGTATTTCATGTAGCGGCCCGTTATTGAGGGCTTCTTTCAAGCCTTTATTGTCGAGCGCCTTCGGGCGAAGTTGTCGCAATACACGGCGCAGACTGTCTTCCATTTCGCGGGTTTTTTCGCGGATGGTGGAAAGTATCTTCAATGTTTCCTGTTCTTTTACCGAGCGAACCGCAAAACTCAAATGCGTGCCCAAGGTGTGCAAAGACTGTCCCAGCTCGACATCGAGCTCGTCGGCCAATTCACGCTGGCCTTGTTCTTCTAGGCGCACTAGGCGTTGGCTAACGTGGCGTAATTCTTCGCCGGCCTGGCGTAATTGTGAATTCATGTTCGCCGTATTTTGATGTTGCTCCTGCAGATCACGATGGCTATCGCGCAAAGCCGACATGGCGGCGCCCAGCACCAGGCTACCGGCGGAAATGAGCGCAAATGCCAATTGCAGAACGATCAAATCAAGCGGCAATGGGTTGAAGTGCAAATACAATTCCAGCAACACACCGGTCAGCGACGCCGACAATGCCGCGCCTTTCCAGCTTTTTTGAAAAGCCACCATGAACATCGGGGCGAATACCAATAGCAACAGGAACGGGGCCAATTCGTGTCGATAATGCAGCAAAGTCAGCACCAAACTAGTACCGACACCGGCGATAAAAACCGACAACCAGAGCAGCGGCTGTCGTAAACTGGAACGGCCTGAGCTAAAGACCAGAATCAAAAGCGGCGCCAGAATTAATTGGCCGATCAAATCACCATAGACAAAAGCGAAAATACTGCCCCAGGTGCCGGGATCGAAACTGATTTCGGCGAAGGCTTTGCTCTCATAGAAAAAACTCAGGATCGGAGACACCAGAATTGCCGACAAGGCCCCGCAGGCCAGCAATACCAGCATGTTTCGCGGCGTATTCAAGTCCCGGCTCGAATTAGGCCCGCGCACCACATAAAGAGCTGCGGCATAGATTATTAAAGGCAAAAAACTCAGGGCGATAAAGTTCGGATCAAGCAAGGAGTCCTCGGTACTCCAGTCCAGATAGCAGGCGACCAAGCCTTCTGCGAGCAGCAACCAGCCCCAGCGACGGGTCGGCAAGATCCAAAGCGCTGCCAGCCGCAATCCTGCCGGAAGAAACCAAAGCACCTGTGAAGGCTGCAAAAAAAATACCCATGCCGACGCGTAAGCCAAACTTAGGACCGGCCAAGCCAGTGCTGGTAAGCTTTCCAAGCCATTGGCAGTAGCGGCTTTAGTGTTAGTGGTGACGGTCGGCATAGTGGGCAAGCTTAGCTGAAAATCGCTTTTTTTAGCTCAGGCGCTTTCGTGCCGGTGCCGCCCCCGATATAATGGCGAACATTCAAGACCATCGGGCATCGCCCTTAAGGCAGAAACGTGCGCAACCACGATTTAGTATTTCTCAAGCATTTCTCGCAGATAATCGCATTTTTGGTGGCCGTCACTGCCGCTTTGATCTTGCTTGGCCTTTATATCAATGGATTGAAGCCTGCTGAAGTCAGTGAAGCCAAAGCCGCCCGTGTCGCCAGTGCAATACAGCCACACGGTGCTGTTTATGCCGGTGCCACCGGCGCTGCGGCTCAGGCCGCTGCCAAGAAAGCCGCCGATGAGGCCGCGAAAGGCCAAGTCGCGTATGGCGGCACGCTCGACGGTTCAGTGATCTTCGGCAATTTATGCTCGGGTTGTCACACCAGTGGCGCCGGCGGCTCCCCGAAAATGCTGAAGGCTGATTGGACAGCTCGCATCGCCCAAGGCAAAGACACGCTGCATAAACATGCGATTGAAGGCTATAACAATGTTGGCGTGATGCCTGCCCGAGGCGGCAACCCATCTATGACCGACGAGCAAGTAATAGCAACGGTTGACTGGATGATCGGCAACCTGGAGTAATTACTGTCCGCTTTTTGATTAAACGCCGCCTTCGGGCGGCGTTTTTGTTGTGATGTTAGCCGTGGGGGCGCTGCTTGCTGCGCCCATGGCCTGTCGAGAGATTCTGGGCGCAGCAAGCAGCGCCCCTACGCAATATGGTTTTCCGCTTATGATGCTGCCATGAACAAGCCTATGCCCACCTTTCCGCAAGCAAGCAGTCCGCTCTTGTTACCCGGTCCATCTGGCTTGCTGGAACTTGCCATCGATTTGCCAGAAGCATCAATATCCCGCAAGGGTTTGGCGGTTATTTGTCATCCCAATCCTCCTGACGGCGGCACTCTGCACAATAAAGTCGTGACCATGTGCGCGCGGGCGCTGAACGAGCTCGGCATTAGCACGGTGCGTTTCAATTTTCGCGGAGTCGGTCAGTCCGAAGGCAGTTTCGATAATGGTCGTGGCGAGGTGCTCGACTTGATTGCCGTCTCCGAATGGGCACATCAGGCCAACCCCAACAGCACCTTATGGCTTGCCGGTTTTTCTTTCGGCAGCTGGGTTACCTTGCTTGGCGCAAGACAATTACCGGTGAAGCAAATGATCTCGATTGCGCCACCGGTAGGCTTGCGTGATTTTACCGGAGTATTGCCACCTGCCTGCCCCTGGTTGCTGATTCAGGGTGAAGACGATGAAATCGTCAGTGCAACCGGCGTATTAGCTTGGGCCGAAGCCCAGAAACCGGCTCCACTGATCGTGCGCATGCCCGAAACTGGACATTTCTTTCATCGCCGCCTGATAGATTTACGTGGCGCCATCAAAAATGGGGTCCGCAAGAATCTGCCCGAGCTACTCAATAGTTAAAGATGAATCAATCTGTCGGCAGCACCCCAACCGAGCTCTACGAACAAGGCCTGACTCATGGTCATTGGCGTCGCGACCGCGCGCAAGAATTAGTGCTGAAATCGCTTGATCGTATTCACGAAACTTTGCACGGCAAATCCAATTCGCTGTTAGACAAGATTGGTGCCGCATTTCGCGACAACACGCCGGTGCAGGGTTTGTATTTATGGGGCGGTGTGGGTCGCGGTAAAACCTTTCTGACCGATTTATTGTTCGAGTCATTGCCGACACAGCATAAAACCCGCTGGCATTTTCACAGGTTCATGCAGGACATCCACGGCCGTCTTCGCACGCTGACAAATACCGAAGACACCTTGAGCGTGATCGCAAAAGATCTGGCGAAAAATACCCGCTTACTGGTTCTTGACGAGTTTTTTGTCAGCGACATAGGCGATGCCATGATACTCGGGCGCTTGCTCGATCAATTATTTGCCCGTGGTGTTTGCCTAGTCACAACCTCGAATATTCCGCCGCAGGATCTTTATCGCGACGGTTTGCAACGCAGCAGCTTTCTACCCACGATTGCCCTGCTTGAAAAGCATTGCCAGATAATGAAGCTTGAAAGTGCCCGCGACTATCGCTTGCGTCATCTAGCGCACGCTGCCACCTACTTAACACCTTGCAATGAAAATGCCGAGAAAGGCCTGCGCGAACACTTCCGCCGACTTTCGCTGCACCACGCAAGCCATCACGATTCCCTGCTGATCAATGACCGGCCTATTCGAGTCAAAATGATGAGCGAGGGTGTGGCATGGTTCGAATTTTCAGAATTGTGCGAAGGTCCGCGTGCCGTCAGTGACTACATCGAGATTGCCCGTGATTTCCACACCGTATTGATATCGAACGTGCCACGCTTTTCTTCGCACAACGAAGACCCCGCGCGACGCTTCGTGCATCTGATTGACGAATTCTATGATCGACACGTCAACCTGCTGCTCTCGGCGCAAGCCGATCCGCTTGCACTGTATCAAGGTAGCAAGCTCGAGCGCGAATTTGAACGCACCAGCTCACGCCTGATCGAAATGCAAAGCATGGATTATCTGGCGCTGGAGCACCGGCCTTGAAACGCATACAAGCGTTTGCGCCTTGGGTTGCCGCTTGCTTAGGTGTCGGGCTGACACTCTGGCTGTTTTATCCAGGCTTCATGAGCTGGGATTCCGCCTATCAATGGTGGCAGGCAAGACACGCGAGCTACGACTCGGTACACCCGCCCCTAATGTCGATGATCTGGAGCGTATGCGAGCGGCTATGGAGCGGTCCCGGTGGCATGTTTGTTTTGCAAATCACCTTGATCTGGAGCGCACTTGCCGCTTTTATGGCTTCGCTTGAACGGCCGCTCTGGCAAAAAACATTACTGGTTTTACTTATTGGTCTTTGGCCGCCCTTATTTGGGCTTTCGCTGCATGTTTGGAAAGATATGTGGACCCTGATGGCCTTTGCTTGGGCCGTCGTTTTTCTGCTGAAAGATGCCCAACAAGCATCGGCTATCTTTCGCATCCTGGCCTTGCTAGCCATTACGGCAGCTTGTGCTTTCCGTCATAACGCGCTGAGTGGCGCATTGCCTTTTCTATTCTGGATTGCTTACAGGGAAGCCGCTGTGCGCAAACTTCCTCCTTCTTTTTTCCGGAATGTCGTCGTTTCGGTATTGCTAGCAGTATTGGTGCTGTTAATTTCCAAAATTCCCAATCTTGATCCACGGGTAAAACACATACGCAGTGTCTGGTCGGTAGTAACACTTTGGGATGCCTCCGCGGTTTCGCTGAAAGAAGGCAAGATCATCATTCCTGCCCTATTAAAAGACGACAGCTTGAACTTGCAGGATTTACAGAAGAATTTTGACGACTACACCAACACAACGATTTATAACTCGGGAAAACTGAAACACAGTTTCGACATCCCTTATTCGCCGGAACAATCCAAAGCATTGACCGAACTCATGCTGTCACTGCCAACAACGCATACCCGGCCCTATTTCGAACATCGCATGCGATTGGCCCAATTGCTTTACGGGCTAGACCAAAAAGGTCTCCCCGATGGCCAGGTACTTATGCCCGGCATAGTGCAGTACAAAGATAACCCTAGTGTTTCGGGTAATACTTCGCAGTATCAACAACCGGTTCTAAAGAAAATTCAATCTTTGGTTGATACTCCCTTATTTGCCGGCTGGATTTATCTGAGCATTTGTCTCTTGCTGTGCTTGGGCATTTTTATTCCACGCAAATCGGCAACCGCCGGGCTCGCCACTACTATTGCAGTATCGTCGCTCGCTTATGCATTGCCCTTGGCATTGGTCTCTGGCAGTGCCGAATTCCGTTATCTAGCCTGGCCGGTGCTTGCATGCTGGCTGTCGCTGGCATTACTGTTCTCGCCACAGGGTCGCGGGAAAGTGCAATAGGCGACACGGCAGCGGCATCACGATTGTTCATCCAACACCCACGAGGGCATCATGCGCAAATCTTCGATCTTTCTCGCCTTAATGGCTGCGCTTGCCAGTGTGCCGGGTATTTGTGCTACTTCAGACGATATTTATGCCGCTGCCATTGATGCAAAAGTACTGACCTGGCGCCGCGATATCCATCAATTTCCCGAATTGGGCAATCGCGAATTCCGTACCTCGAAACTGGTGGCTGATCATCTGAAAAAACTGGGGCTCGAAGTCAAAACCGGCATGGCTCATACCGGCGTGGTCGCGATTTTGAAAAGTGGCAAACCCGGGCCACGCATTGCCATTCGTGCCGATATGGACGCACTACCGGTTACGGAAAGAAATTCCCTGCCATTCGCTTCTAAACAAACCTCGGAATTCCGTGGTGAAAAAGTCGGCGTTATGCATGCCTGCGGCCACGATTCGCATACAGCCATTTTGATGGGCGTTGCCGAAGCTCTGGTCGCAATGAAAAAAGACTTAAAAGGCGAGGTGATGTTTATTTTCCAACCCGCCGAAGAAGGACCGCCTGATGGTGAAACCGGCGGCGCATCCGCCATGTTGGCAGAAGGCTTATTCAAGGACTACAAACCTGAAGCTATTTTTGGATTACATGTCTGGAGTGCACTCAATGCGGGGCAAGTGGGATATCGCTCCGGCCCAGCGATGGCCGCTTCGGATAGCTTTCGCATCGTCGTCAAAGGCCGGCAAACTCATGGCTCACGTCCATGGGGTGGCGTGGATCCGATTGTGGCTGCTGCTAACATCATAAGCACGACGCAATCGATTGTTAGCCGCCGAATGGATATCTCCAAACTTCCCGTAGTGGTGAGCTTTGGTGCGATCAAGGGCGGCATCCGCTTCAACATCATTCCCGATGAAGTGGAGTTGATCGGCACCATTCGCACCTTCGATGAAGGCATGCGGCAAAAAGTCTTTACCGAATTGAAAAACATCGCGGCCAATGTCGCCGAAGCACACGGCGCCAGGGTCTTGAGTGAAGTGCCAGATTCCACCGGCAACCCGGCGATGTTGAATAATCCGGAATTAACCACGCGCAGCGTCCCGAGCCTGATCAAAGCCGCCGGTGCGGAAAACGTGGTGAATATGTCGCTGGTGATGGCTGCGGAAGATTTTTCCTATTTCGCCAATGAAGTGCCGGGTTTCTTTTTCTTTGTCGGTGCAACACCGCAAGGACAGGATGCGTCCACCGCAGCAAGCAACCATTCTCCGGAATTTTTTCTTGATGAATCCGCATTAAAAGTCGGCACTCGTAGTTTGCTACAGGTTGCCTTGGATTATCTGAACAAAGCGCCATGAACTCGATAGACAATTCCAGCCTTGGCAAGGCCGTCAATTATGGTGGCCAATACGATGCCAGTGTGTTGTATCCGATTCCGCGCGCCGAAAAGCGCCTAGAAATCGGCATTGCAGAGCCACTGCCATTTTCCGGTGTCGATATCTGGAATGCTTACGAATTTAGCTGGCTCGATGCTTGCGGCAAGCCGAAAGTAGCCCTGATTGAATTCCGCGTGCCGGCAACTTCACCGAACATTATCGAGTCCAAAAGTTTCAAGCTGTATCTCAATAGTTATATGCAAACACGTTTTGCCGATACCGAAGTCATGCGGCAACAAATCGCACGCGATTTATCACACGCCGCCGGCGCCAGTGTCAGTGTAAAGCTGGTCACCGTGAACGCGGTTGCCAGTGCCGAAATCGACGTGCTGGAAGGCACCTTTATCGATGACTTACCGATTGACATCGATTGTTACGGACCACCGAATGCCCACTATTTACGTGCCGATACTGAAACTGTCACTGATGAAATTCTGGTCTCGCATTTGCTCAAATCCAATTGTCCGGTGACTGGCCAACCCGATTGGGCCAGCCTGCAAATCCGCTATCGCGGACCGCGGCTGGACCGTGACGGTTTGTTGCGTTATCTGATTTCCTATCGTGAACATAATGAATTCCACGAACAATGCGTCGAACGCATTTTCATCGACATCCTGCGCGAGTGTTCACCGCAGCAGCTAGCAGTGTATGCTCGCTACACTCGGCGCGGCGGTCTAGACATCAATCCGTTTCGGGCTAGCCCGGGGCTTCCTAATCCCGGGAATCCACGTACCGCAAGACAGTAAGGAAGACATCATGCGTCCAATCCCATTCGTCAGCTTGTCATGTCTGCTGATCATTGCCTTAAGTGCTTGCAAGCCAGAGTCGGCCGAGAATAAACCTGTAATAAACACTATCGAAAAACCAGCCGAAAAAGCCGAGCCTGCGATAGAAAAAACTGATGGCTTGTTTGGCGGCATCTTTTCCAGCGAACCGGAACCGGCCAAACTGGACCTGGGTGAATTCAAATTACTGGAAGTGAATCTTGGTACTTCGCTCGATTCCAATAATCTGGTTATAAAACCAAGACTATTGTTTGGCACCAAAGACAAAATCTATGCAAGTGTGCTCAGCAACGGGCAACACCAAGGCCTCACCATCAAGGCACGTTGGACGGCACCGGATGGGAGTCTTGTTGCAGAAACCGAACAAGCATTGGTTCCAATCAAAGGCACTGTGAGTACGTTCAGCATCGGCAATACACAGTCTTGGCCGGTGGGAGCTTACACACTGGATATTTCACTGAACAATCAGGTTCAAAGAACAGTCGGTTTCGAAGTCAAATAACACGCTGCACCGTTGCGGCCATGCATGGTCGGCGCTATGGTGTGTATCCGTCCTGCAAGTCGCACGGTAGCGTGTCGATATGGGGCGTTATTATTGAGGAGATCATCATGAGTGGCGACAAGCCGAAAGCAGATTTTTCCGGGGTTAGTGGCGGCGTACAAAGCACTGCACCCATTGTCGAGAAAGCGGATTTTTCCGGCGTTACCGGCGGCGTACAGAGCACGGCACCGATTACCGAACCCGAACATACGATATACCTTGTGAAAAAAGGCGATACCTTGTCGAAAATTGCAAAAGAGCATTACGGCAAGTCCAGTAAATACCATGCCATTTTCGAGGCCAACAAAGATATTTTGAAAGATCCCGACCATATCTATCCCGGCCAGGAACTGAAACTGCCGAAACTCGACGATTAATCCATTCACATTATTTTGGAGAACCCCATGTCTGTATTGAACAAACTGTTAGTTGCAGTCAGCCTGACTTTGGCATTAAGCGCTTGCAAAAAAGAAGCGCCGGTAGAAGTCGCGCCAGCGCCTGTCATCGTCGAACCCGCCATTGCGCCGACTGTTGCACCAACGCCCGCGGCAGTCACGGTAACTGCCGTTAATCTGGGTACCGCTGTAGGGGCTGACCAGAAAGTCACTTCCGCTACCACCACTTTCGGCACTAAGGACGTTATCTACGCCGCCGTTGATACCCAGAACGCTGCGAAAGATGTTGCACTCGCGGCCAAATGGACTTTTCAAGACGGCCAAACCGTGAATGAAGAAAGCACCACGATTTCGCCAGAAGGCAATGCCACCACAAACTTCAAATTAGCCAATGACAAGGGCTGGCCAGTCGGTAAATATAAAGTCGAAATTTCGCTGAATGGCACGTCTGCGCAATCGGTCGATTTCGAAGTCAAATAAATCGTAGCCTGGGTCATGGCTCCATCTGACCCGGGAACACCCTCACGAAACTTTGGTGAGGTCCCCGAAGCGGCGTGTTTATGACACGCCGTTTTTTTGTCTGCGATATCATGGCGGCATGACTCACCCCTGCCAGCCATGCGGCGCCTGCTGTGCCGCATTTCGCGTCGCTTTTTACTGGGCTGAAGCGCAACCGGAAAATCCCGACGGTGTGCCCGCCGAGCTGGCCGTGACTACCCGACCCAATATGCTCGCCATGCGCGGTACCGACGAACCCGATATTCGCTGCATTGCCTTGCGAGGAAAAGTGGCCGAGCAGACCCATTGCAGCATCTATGCACAACGCCCTTCACCCTGCCGCGATTTGAAAGCCAGCTACGAGAATAACGAACATAGCCCGCAATGCGATCGCGCCCGTGAAAAATATCATTTGCCACCACTGACACCGGATATCTGGCTGACCGCAGAATGAAAAATATGATGAAAAATATTAAAATTGGCGTCATTCCGGCGAAAGTCGGAACCCAGAAGTAGTTTTTGTGGCATTTTCAACGCTACACGCAGCTTAATGTTTTAATACTTGCGTTCAATCAAGTGAATGGCAATAGTGGCTTCCGGATTCCGGCTTTCGCCGGAATGAGGTATTTTTAAACATATTTTCTTCAGCATTTCCTATGACTCACACTCCACACGCTCCTTCCTACTACGCTGCCACGGCAAACCCGCAACCCGAGCGTCCGGCACTGCTGGGAAATATCGAAGCCGATATCTGCATCGTCGGCGCCGGTTACACGGGCTTGTCTGCTGGATTACATTTGGCCGAAGCCGGCTTCAAAGTCGTGATTGTTGAAGCAGAAAAAATTGCTTGGGGCGCGTCCGGACGTAATGGCGGTCAAATCGTGCACAGCTATTCGCGCGACATGGATGTGATTGAAGCTCGTCACGGCAAAGCTACCGCCAAAGCGCTTGGCAGCATGGCGTTTGAAGGTGCCCGCATTATTCGTGAGCGCATCGAAAAATATGCTATTCAGTGCGACCTGAAGAACGGCGGCATTTATGCTGCGAAAACCAAAAAGAAAATTCACGAACTCCAAGCCCATAAAAAACTCTGGGAAGCCTACGGTAACGACCAACTCAGCTTGCACGATAAAAGCGAAATCCCTTCATTCATTAATAGCGACAGTTACGAAGCCATTCTGGTTGATAAAAGCGGCGGCCATTTTCACTCAATGAATTTGGCACTCGGCGAAGCAACGGCCATCGAAAGTCTTGGCGGCGTGATTTATGAAGACTCGCGTGCAACAAAAATCGAGCGCGGCACAAAAGCCGTCGTGCACACCGAACAAGGCTCGGTGAAAGCAGATTTCGTGATTGTTGCCTGCAATGCCTATATCGGCGCTCTGGAACCGAAGCTGTCGCAAAAAACCATGCCTTGCGGTACCCAGGTGATCGCCACCGAACCGCTGGGTGAAAAATGGAAAGACATCATTCCATCGGATTTCTGCGTGGAAGACAATAATTTTCTGCTCGATTATTACCGACTGACCGGCGACAAACGTTTGTTGTTTGGCGGCGGCGTAATTTATGGCGCGCGTGATCCGCAACATGTGGAATCGATTATTCGTCCGAATCTGGAAAAAACCTTTCCGCAATTACGCGGTGTAAAAATCGATTTCGGCTGGACCGGAAATTTTTCGCTGACCTTGTCGCGGCTGCCGCAAGTGGGTCGTTTATCCGACAATATCTATTATTCGCAAGGCTGTTCTGGCCACGGAATTACTTTCACGCATTTGATCGGAAGAGTATTGTCCGAAGCCATTCGTGGCCAGGCCGAGCGCTTTTCGGCTTTCGAAAAACTCCCGCACTATCCATTCCCGGGCGGCCGTGCTTTCCGGGTACCCTTCACCGCGCTGGGCGCATGGTGGTACAACTTGCGTGACAAATTGGGCGTCTGATTAAATCAACCCAGCCATAGCCAGCGTTCGGCTTCTTGCACGCTGCCGAAAACCCGGCCAGCAATTCCGCGTTCCATCGCCAATATTTCGCCTTGTTCAGCAATCGGCAAATCTTCAACAAAGGCATCCACGTATGCCACGCGAATATGCTCAAAACCCAGCGCAATAATGCTGTCGATCAGTAATGTCATGTCACGCTCGCCTTCGTACTTTCCCAGACGTTCCAGCACCAGCAAACGCTTTGTAGAGCGCGCATGGCATTGTTCGGCAATCGCGGTCCAATACGCCATACTGATCTCGAAATTATCGTTCGGACCACTTACTTCAGCGTATAAATAATTATTTCGGTCTTCAATAAGCAGTTCGGTATTGCCGGGAAGCTGGATCACATGCAGGCTCGGAGGATTTGAGTGACAGAACGCATAGTTTAACGTTTTCCGCATCCACTTTGCTCTATGCAAGCGTACTCTTGGGTGACTTTGGGGAGTAAACATCGTGTCACCATCCGGCCCACAGGCGATGCAGAATTTTTACCAAGAGACGTTGCACTGGCAGAAAGCCACCATGGCAGCTGCCCACAGCAACATCTCGACCATCATCCATCTGTATTGTCAATTTCTGGCCGAACAGGAAATTCACTTGTGTCGCGCCAATGTCGCGCTGATGACTCTGCATCCGCAAATCGAAGCGATTCGATTTGTCTGGCACAACACGGTGATTACACCCGACCCGGTGCCATCTCCGGCCATGTTTTATCGGAAAGTGCACTATCTTGATAATTGCACCATCGACGAAGCGCATCTTTCCTTCGGTGCAAAAACCTCGATGCCTTTCAAGCAAAGTCCCTTCTGGCGATTGGTCGAAGGCGAAGAATTTTTATCCTACGTCATAACGCCGGAAAAGCAGCATGAGTATGTCGTGCTGGACGATCTCGCCAAACTCGGTGCAACCCATTACATCGCTACGCGTCTCGGCGGCAAAGAAGCCTATATCAGTTTGGTGTCATATGAAGTCGGCGGCTTCACACCGGAAGAAATCGAACTGGTAAAAATTTCGCTAACGGCTCTGAGTCTATTGATTGAAAGCGCAGTCAAAGATCTGGTACTCAATACCGTGCTCAGTTGTTATGTAGGCAATTCTCCGGGTGATCAAATCAAGCAAGGCAATATTCGTCCTGGCAGCATGATGGACATGGAAGGGGCAATCTGGTTTTCCGATATTCGTAAATATTCCACGCATTCGCAAAATACCGAAGCCGTGGAATTGGCCACCAAGCTAAACGCTTACTACGATATCGTAGTCAACGTTATTTACGCGCATGACGGTGAAATACTGAAATTTATTGGCGATGCCATTTTGGCTATCTTTCCGATCAGCGAGGCCATCAATAGTGAACAGGTGTGCCAGAACGCCGTTGCTGCTGCCGTCGCCGCCAATAAAGCACTGAAAGATAGCCCGCTGAATTTTGAACATGGTGTAGGCCTGCATGTCGGGCGTTTTCAATTTGGCAATATCGGCAGCTTGCGTCGCATGGACTTCACCGCGATCGGCAATGAAATCAATATCGCTTCCCGCATTGAAAGCCAGTGCAGCCAGTACAAGCTGCCATTGTTAATGAGCGAAAAACTGGTCAAGACCGGTAATATTCCTTCGCAGTGTTTCGCGAAAACACCATTAAAAGGGATCACCGGCGAGTTCCCGTTATATGTGCCGAATTTTCGCGATATGTGAACGACAAAAGGTATGATTTGAATATATGCGCCGATATACAATTTTCATCGCACTGTCCTGTTCTTGACTCGACAGCCATAACGGCTGACCATGATCACAGTTACCGCGTCCGGATAGAAAAAATGTGGCGGCCAGACCATGCAACTGGAGATGTAGTAACTGGAAAGAAATCCTGTGCGATTGGCTAATATGCTTATCGGAGTAATCTTGCTGGTGTGCGGAGCTATCGTGCTCCATGACTCTATCACTTCCGGCATTGCGGCCTTGGTTGCCGGTATCGTGCTTATCGTGGCCGGAGGTGAAGCACTTTTCTCAGCGTTCACCGGGCGAGTTTCACTTTTATCCAGACTGGGACCTCTGCCCTAGCATTCAAGCGATTATCATGCCAATCAAGGTCTTATTTATCTGCAGTCGCAATCAATGGCGCAGCCCGACTGCCGAGAAACTCTGGCAGAACCATCCCGAGGTGTTGGCGCGCTCCGCCGGCACAAGCCCGAATGCGCGACGTACGGTGTCTGTGAAGGATCTGGAATGGGCTGAAGTGATATTTGTCATGGAAGACAAACACAAATCACGATTGATGACAGATTATCGGCACATCATTGAATACAAACCTCTGCATGTTCTTGATATTCCGGACGAGTACCAATTCATGGATGCTGAACTGGTCGAGATCTTGCGTGAATCAGTTACTGCCATTCTGCGTCTGGATACATTGGATGCTAAGCTGAATTAATATTCGGTCGGCCTCAAATGGGTTCCTATTTTGATGATTTTTAAAACAGGCATGGTTCGACTACCCTCACTTCAAAGCCAAAGTAACTCCTTGTCCTTTCTTTATTGCTGACAGGAGCACCGTCTATTTATCGAACATAGCCTCGATGCCGACAGCATTTATTTTCTTTTCGGCTTGAATGGTTTCAAGCGGCATCGATGTCGTTTGTATTTTCGGAACACATCGGTGGCAAGATCTATCTCGTTTTTACAAGGCAGGCCGACAGTTATTTTCCAGAGTGTTACTCATTAACCTGAAATAATTTCCTGCGTGGCACCTTCCGTTTTTGCGATAGCTTGAGCTGCTCTGCGTCCCGCATTTGATAAACTTACCTCTGCCAAAGCGAGACAGCACTCGTTGTTCAACTTTGAAACGGCATAAAAACGCAATGCACAGGCACGCCAGATCTGATTGCCGATGGCACGCGATATTGGCGCTGGATCCATTTTCTTCAACCAAGAACTTTGCGTAGTATCGAGTTCGCAACGCACGCAAGACAGTAAGCGGTCCCAACTCAAATAGTCACTGTCCGGCAGCAAGTACAATTGCCAACAGGCGCGGTGGCCTGCATCGAAAAAAGTCAGCGCTTCGCGCGGTCCATCACTGTCGATCTTGATACAGGCCTGCACACTTTTGGCGCCCGACCAACCACATAAGGCATGCGAGTCATCGGCTCGATACAAGCACAACAAGGGTCCAAGCGCGGCAAGCAGTTCGGGCATGCAAAGCCGGTTGTATTTCAAGTTATCCGAAAGTCGGCCCATGCGATTGCTCACACCTGATGGCTGCACAGGACTGACTCGGAAAATGGTTTCAGGCGCATAAAAATCTCGTTCGGCTTTATTCAAGCCGGCGAGCTTGCATTGGGATCAACCCAGACTGGCAGCCGGTGGAGAGAGCAGGTTTCCCGATTTAGCAGGGAAAAAATGGAAATCACTGTTACTTAATCAAAATCAGTTTGTCATTGCGCGTGTGGCATAAGCGATAGGTCTGGCCCGCATGGGTAATCCAGCACTCGCGTCCGCTCCCCAAGAGTTGATGACTATCAATGGTCTTGTGCGAGTCCGCCTTCATAGGGGATTGAACCCGTTGTTCGCTTGTCGCTGCTGGCTTAGCTTCATTATTCATGGCTGGATCCTCGATAATTAGATGATAATGATTCTTATTTGCGTGTCAAGCGTTTTTCGCTGAGCAGGAATAATATGGCCTGTCATCATTGCCTCTGGGAGTTTTGTGAGTACTTTCAAAGATCACTTTTCTGGTCACGCCATTGACTACGCCGCTGCCAGACCGCTTTATCCCAAAGCCCTGTTTGAATGGATAGCCTCGCAATGCAAAATCCGTTCGCTGGTGTGGGATGCTGGCTGCGGCAATGGCCAAGCCAGTATTGCACTCGCGGAATATTTCGATGAAGTGTTTGCGAGCGACCCCAGCAGCACGCAAATCAAAAGTGCCACGCCACATGCGAATATTCGCTACGCCGTCGAACCGGCTGAACAAAGTTCACTGCCCGACAACGCCGTGCAATGCGTTTGTGTTGCACAGGCTTTGCACTGGTTTGATCTCGAACGATTTTTCGCGGAAGCAAAACGCGTTTTGCAGCCCAACGGTTTATTGGCCGTCTGGACTTACGAAAAATCATCGGTCAATAAAGAAGTGGATGCCGTCTTCGAAAAACTGTATCGCGGTGTGCTCGACGACTATTGGCCGCTCGAACGAAAACATGTCGAAACCTGCTATCGCGATATCGTATTTCCGTTCGCAGAAATTCCAACGCCCAATTTTGAATTGCGCTGTGATTGGAATCTTTCACAATATCTTGCTTATTTGCGTAGCTGGTCCGCCAGTCAGCGTTATCTGGTAGCGACCGGTATCAATGCAATCGGCTTGATTGAAAATGACATGCAGCAAGCCTGGGGAAATCCGGATGAAATACGTACCGTGTTATGGCCGTTGACGGTGAAAGCCGGAAGGTTTGGGTAAAAAACTCGGCTCGGACGCTGTGTTTATTGGGATGCCATTCAGCAACATATATTGTTTTTCTTGAAGTTTTATCTTGAACAGTAAAGCTCAACGCGCAGGGGCTCGAGCATGGGATGAGAATACAGTGAATGAAATTTACTCGGAAACATGACGTAGGCCGTTATCGCTCCATCTGACCCGAGTTATCAAAGATAATTGAGGTATTGCATGGCAATCTGCGATGCTATAAAAAACATTACGAGGATAGTTTGGATCAATCGCAAATTCGCCCCGCGTCAGGTAGAGCCATGACCTGGGCTACACTGGTAATTAACCGCCACTCATCGGAGCACTCAATGACCCCCTCAAGCCAAATGCTCGCGCCCGTCATCGCCCTCGTTATTTGGTCCGGCATTATCTGGGCGTGGATGTATGCGACCAGAATACCCGCCATCCTAAAGTCGCGGATGGTTCTAGACCCCAAGATGCCCAGAGGCGATCAAATGGCGCAGCTTCCGGCGAATGTTCGATGGAAAGCCGACAATTACAATCACTTGATGGAAATCCCGACGCTGTTCTATGCCGTGGCAATTAGTCTGGCGGTACTTGGCGACAATTCATCGACTAGCCTGATGCTGGCTTGGGGCTTTGTTGTTCTTCGTATTGTGCATAGCCTGGTGCAAACACTGTGGAACAATATTCAAACCCGCTTCACCCTGTTCTTTATTTCATCCCTGGTTTTGTTCGGACTGACATACAAGGCTGCCATGCTGGTTTTCTAGAACCGATATGTGCTGGGTGCAATCAAATAGACATCATGAAAATATTTTCTGGAGCGGCACATGGCGGAAAACAAGACCAAAAAAACCGATGCCAGCGTAAAGGAATACTTGTCTGCCATTGAGGATGACGCAAGACGCAGGGATTGCGAAACCATTGCAATACTGATGTCAAAAATCACGAAAGCGCCACCAAAGTTGTGGGGCACGAGCATCGTCGGATTTGGCAACTATCACTATAAGTACGAGAGTGGCCGTGAGGGTGATGCTGGCCTTACCGGCTATTCGTCCCGTAAAGGCGACATCAGCGTATATCTGCCTGCCAGTGGCATAAATCAGGAGCTGCTACTGAGCAAACTTGGGCGACACAAAATGGGTAAGTGCTGTCTCTACATCCGCAAACTTTCGGACGTTGACGTGAAAATTTTGGAACAACTGATTACCGAATCGGTTGCACAAGTGAAACGCTGTTATGGCTAGAACTACACTAATATCTATGAAACATTTTTCGGTGTAGTAGCGCTTGTACTTGCGCTTGAACCTGTGTCCTCTCTTGCCTGCTCGCCCATGGCGAATACGTCGGCACAGTTTTACGCGGACAATGCAACTCAAAGCATCGTTTCATATATCGGTAACAAGCGCTTGCGACATGCCGATTGCCATAGGGTTTCACGAAAAGAACCTGTAGGGCGGTGTTGTCCCGTCACCTCCGTATGGGCGCCTGCTCGCTGCGCCCAAACAATTCGACAGACCATGGGCGCAGCAAACAGGCGCCCCTACGATCAGCAGGCTTAATTGTTTCCGCCAAGCGAAACAAAAATAATCACGACAGCAAGCACGGCAACAATGGCGAAGAATATCTTGACCCAGCTCTTCGGATATTCACCAGCCAGCGTACCGGTGTAGCCATTGGCCAGCACCTGGAAATTCTTGCTGCCGTAGGTGTAACTGACCAACCAGACCGGCACCAATACATGTTTGAAAGTGCGGCCTTCGTAGTCGGCATCGACATTCAAATTGCGATAGGTGTCGCCCGGAATTTCGGCAGCACACAAGGCGGTGGTTTTTTGCTGCATGTCTTGCTGATTAAGATCGGCCGCTTTATGCAAATCGATTTGATAACGCTCGACCGTCCAGCCACGCACGAATTCCGGCGAGTAGGCTTTCAGATCGGTGAGCGTTGGAAACGGTTCGACTTCTCTCAACAATTTTTCGTGCACACCGGCGGTACCGGGAATCAATTGGTCATCGAAAAAATGTTGCAGGCTGCCGCTGGCGGGAACCCAGCGTGTGTGTCGCACCTGCTTGGTTTGCGTGCGCCCCTGACTATCGCGATAACTTTCGGTGGTGTAGTAATAGTGTCCCGCATCGGCGGTCCAATCGGCATCGACATGCGAATCGAAAGTCCAATACGGCAGATACACGCCATGCAAAGTATCGGTTAACGCTGCTGCCTTTAATTTGTTCGGGGCAAACCAGTGCGAGCCATACCATTTACGAATGCTGTCACGCACCTGTCCGTCACTGATTTTGAATGGCAATACATATTGCGGCGTAATCGCATCGCGTTCGGCTTGATAATCGATGATCGAAGGCGAACCGCAAAACTCACAGCGCTGCGCCACTTTGCCACCGACAAAAACAGAAATCGCCTGACAACTTTGGCATTTCACTTCGCGACGCTCTTCGCCCCAGCCGCGTTGATCGGGGCTGTGCTTTTGCAATGCGATGACGAGATCGTTTTCTAGCATTTCGCCCGGCAAACCGGCTTCGGAGTTCTTCCAAGGCACAATCGTGCCGCAATAGGGACAGGCCAGCGATTGCTTACCGGCACTCCATTGCAAATCCCCGCCACATTCGGGGCAGGGATGTTTACCCACCGTCGCGTTATTCATGCGCCGATTACGCCCCTTTCAAGAAATCTTCTAGGGCCGTTTTGGCGATGCGATAAGCATTGCCGATTTTTCTGGCTTTCAATTCACCGGCAGTAATCGAGGCCATCACGTCTTCGACCGATACCCCAAGGGCTTGTGCGGCTTGCTCGGGAGTTAGCACTTCTAGGCCAGCACTGGCAGGCACTGCAGCGGAACCAGCGGGCGCGGCCACACCGGCATTTTGTTGCTGCATGCTACGAGCCATTTCCTGCGCCATCGCAAAGCCAACACCCATTTGTGCCGTTGCGGTGGCTGCGGAAGCTTCGCCGCCCATCGTCATGGATTGGCCCATCTGGTATTTCACGTAATCGTTCAAATTGCCGATCACGCCCATGCTGGAACGCTTGTCGATCGCCTGTTCGACTTCCGGTGGTACTGATACGTTTTCCAGCAGAAAGCTAGTGATCTCGATTCCGTATTTGTCGATTACGGCTGGATTGATAATCGGCAATAAGGCATCGCCCATCTCGGTATAACGCGAAGCCACATCCAGCGCCGGAACATTGGCGGTTGCGAGCGCGTCGGTGAACACGCTGATGATGCGCGAACGCATGGTGTCGGCGAATTCGTCGAGACGGAAATTCTGGTCGGTACCGGCAATTTCCTTCAGGAATTTAGCGGCATCAACAATGCGGAAATCATAAGTACCGAAGGCGCGCAGACGCACAACGCCAAAGTCCTTGTCGCGCATCATGACCGGATTGGAGGTGCCCCATTTATTACCGGTAAACAGACGCGTATTGATGTAATAAACGTCGCATTTGAACGGAGAATTGAAACCATATTTCCAACCAAGAATGGTGGAAAGAATCGGAATATTTTCGGTCGATAGTGTGTGCTTGCCCGGGCTAAACAGGTCGGCATATTTACCAGCGGCCACAAACTGCACTTGCTGCGATTCACGCACGATTAGCTGGGCGCCGTTTTTAATTTCCTTGTCGTCATCGGGAAAACGATACGACAGCGTATCGCGTGAATCATCTGTCCATTCGATAATTTCGAGTAACTCGCCTTTCAGAAAATCTACAATACCCATGACAAACTCCTGTGTGATGAAAGTCCGGCATGAACCGGAAACTGGATTCTAGACTAAGCCTAGGACGAAATGATGAACGCGCTCGGCCATTGTGAGCCAACGCGTTCGAGCTTGCGTTGGCAGTGCGGACACGGGAAGTCTTTGGTGTTTTGATCGATGGCCAAGTGGCTGCCACAACCATCGCAACTCAAACCCTGTTCGACCGACAACTTATGTCCGCAGGTTTCACAAACACATTGTTTGGCGCCGCTAAAAACCGGCACCGTATTGTTGCAGTGGCCGCAATTGAGTTTGCTAGATGGATGACTCTCGACATTGAGATATTCCTGCGCCAAGCCAGTGCGCTGCAGCAGAATTTTAGCAGTAGCTTGATCGACATAAGGCAACCAACCTTGCACGAATAAGGCATTGCCAACGCGCTTCAACAGCGGCGCTGTCGCGCCATCAGGATGTGGCGTGTATTGCTGTTGCATCTCATCCGAATAACAGCGCTCCATATTGGCGACTACGGTTTCCAGCAAGGGCATAAAGCTTTCCTCGCTAGCCCACATACGCACACCCTCCTGATTCCACTGCAACTTTGCGGTCGCTTGCGTCATATCGTCGGATATTTTTTTTGAGACCGGATCGAAAGCGCAGGCAGTCGCACACTCGGCCATATGGGCGACGTACTGCTTCTTGAAGTCGGCGTCTTTCACGCGAACCGGCACCGCATTCGGACAGGCATCGACCCAGGCATCGAATAATTTCATCTGGGTGTCGAGATATTTTTTGCGATCATTGGCCAGAGCAGCTGTTTCGCATTGCGGTTTCAATGCGGCAGCGAGTTTTTCATAGACCGGTCCAGGTAAATCTTTCGGTTGCTCACAGGCTTTCTTGAAATCGTAATCGGATAGACTGCCGCAGAAATCGCAGTACACGTAGGCGGTTGCCGACGGTCTGGATTTAGCTGCCCCGCAGCTCGGACAACGGCTAGCGAGATAATAGATAACTTCCGAAGATTCCCGCTTGCTCATGGACGCTTCTGCATACTTACGTTGTTTTTAGCTTAACGTAAAAGCGGGATGTTTCCAGCCAAACTAATTCGCTCACATTATTTCCAGAAGAATACATGCCCACCAGAGCGACCCAATAAGCACGCGTCAACAAATGCAGTATGAAGGTGACGATCAGGGTGATGACGGAGAATTGCAGGTAAATACTGACCGTGCGCACCAATTCGACGATGGCTTCTTCGTTGCCGTTCATCAGGATTATTAGCGCACGATTCAACGGGTCGGGCAATTGCATCAAACCAAACACGGTAGCGCCGGATATCAGTAACTCCAATTCCCAAGTGGGCGTGGTACGTCGTGCCGGTTGATCTTCGCCAAGATATTCATCGCTCATTTTTCACCCGTACACTAAATTGTATTAAGACGCACTACCCTGCAAATGCCGAGCTTGCCGCGACGGCGTGCCACCGGCAACTTTTTGTGGCCTTGGCAATGGTCGCGCAGCGCCCGGCGCTTCAAACTCGAAATGGGTGCGACCGCCGACTGCACGATAATCGGCAATGATATCTTCCGCCAGTTTTTCTTTTTCGAGTTGGCGAACAACATTCAGATAATCATAAATAAATTGCACCATGCGCTCATGGGCAATAGCGTGAGTCTTACCGGTTTTTTCATACAGCCAATCACTGAAGGCCAGAAAATTGTCGAAAGCATTGTCCGCCATCAATAACGGAAGTGTTCTTGCGTAACGACCGGAGTTGGCAATGATGTCCCAGTACCGCGAGAAGCGCGAAAGCCGCTGCATCGTCGCAAAATCAATTACGTCGGTCGCTAGAATATTGTAAGGCGGGTCGGGATTGAATTTGAGTCCGTGTTCTTTGGTATGCCTTGCAATCGGCGCGCCGCGCAATCGCTTCAAGATACCGAATTGAATTTCATGCGGTGCTAGTGCGACTAAACGATCAAATCCTTTCGCGAACGATTCCACACCTTCGCCCGGCAAACCAGCGATCAAATCGACATGCAAATGCGCGGTGCTGTGTTCACGCAGCCAGCGGATATTAGTGTCGGCGACATCGTTCTTTTGTCGGCGCGAAACTCGCGCCTGAACTTCGGGGTCAAAAGTTTGAATACCGATTTCAAATTGCAGGGTACCGGCCGGAAATTTCGCAATTTCTTCTTTTAATTTTTCCGGCAGATGATCCGGTATCAATTCGAAATGCGCGAAGATCGGATCCTCCGGTGCCTGCTCGAGTTTTTTCAGGAAGAAATCCAGAATCGCCAGCGAGGTATCCACTTTCAGATTGAAAGTACGGTCAACAAATTTGAACGTGCGGGCGCCACGCTGATACAAAATTTCCAGCTCGTTCAAAAAGGGGTCGAGTTCAAACGGCCAGGCGGTTTTATCCAGCGCCGATAAGCAAAATTCGCATTTGAACGGGCAGCCGCGTGAAGCTTCTACATACAGATGGCGCTGCTTTACATCTTCGTCGGTAAATTCTTTATACGGCAACACCAAGGCAGGCAAAGGCGCTTGAACACCGGCAATGATTTTTTTATCGGGCCGTTCGTCTTTCATCAGTTGTTTTGCCAAAACGGCAAAGGTCACGTCGCCCCAACCGGTAATGACGTAATCGGCCATATCGCAGATGCGCTGTTGTTCGGTTTCGTAACTGACTTCCGGACCACCGAGCACGATAATAATTTCTGGCGCCACGGCTTTAATCTGGGCCACTAGGCGCGTACTTTCATCGACATTCCAAATATAAACGCCGATGCCGATGATTTTCGGTTTGTCCGCCAATAATTTTTCGACCATCTCTTCGATCTTTTGCCCGATCACGAATTCGCGAATAGACGAGGCGCCATGCAGTTCGCCCAGATTAGAGCGCAAATAGCGCAGACCCAGCGAGGCGTGGGCGTAACGGGCATTCAAGGTGGTCAATACGATATCGGTCATGGCCTCAATTATGACTTATCTGGACTGATTAGGCCTCAAAAACCATGTTTAATCGCCTATTTTTATGGCGCCGGTATTACTCTGAGTATCGGTATTGAGAAGGCACTAAATTTGAAGCCGGGCCTAATAGGCCCGAACCAGTTTTCGAGGACATTTGGTCGGGCTTGGAGAGCAGACGGCGCCGTGACCCGGTAACAGCACGACTTACTAGTAGGAATTTGATATGCAAGCACCGCTCATTTTTTTACTAGTGCTTGCACAAATATTGCTGACCATAGCAATGTATGTCGGCATGAACGTCGTAAAGTCCAAAGCCTTGAAAAATGGCGGCGTCAATGTCGATAAGCGTTTGCCGCACAAAGAAGCGTGGCCGGACTATGTGCTGAAATTTACCAATAATATTTCCAATCAGTTTGAAACTCCGGTTTTGTTTTATGTTCTATGCATTATTTTGTGGGCATTAAATGCCGTTGATCTATTTGCATTATCGACTGCCTTGTTCTATGTGTTGACAAGAATAGTGCATGCCTATTTACACAACCACTCAAATTAAGTTCCGGCACGTAAAAAGGTATTTCCGCTCGGAGTTTTGTGTCTGCTTGGATTGATTGCCTTGCCTTTCAATGCGATTCTTTTGGGCCAGAGCTGCGGTTTAGAGTCATGAAGTTTGGTCGGGTACTCGCTGTCTGATGTCTTATCATTATGGTCGAGTCGATCCACCGTAGGAGAGCCCTTGGGCTCGAATGGCCTGAAAGGCATCGCCCGCAAGCGGCCTCCTACGCTTGTTTTTTCGTAGGAGAGCCCTTGGGCTCGAATGGCCTAAAAGGCTTCGCCCGCAAGCGGCCTCCTACGCTTCCTTTTCGTAGGAGAGCCCTTGGGCTCGAATGGCCTGAAAGGCTTCGCCCGCAAGCGGCCTCCTACGCTTCCTTTTCGTAGGAGAGCCCTTGGGCTCGAATGGTCTGAAAGGCATCGCCCGCAAGCGGCCTCCTACGTTTAGTTTTCGTAGGAGAGCCCTTGGGCTCGAATGGCTTGAAAGGCATCGCCCGCAA